>Ga0208904_1000066_pt1 | contig 94000 bp, 122 predicted proteins | sample AntAceMetag02UKB_FD_184774 | JGI IMG/M metagenome (GOLD analysis project Ga0208904, IMG submission 184774) | Saline lake microbial communities from Ace Lake, Antarctica - Antarctic Ace Lake Metagenome 02UKB (SPAdes) (version 2) | ecosystem: Environmental > Aquatic > Non-marine Saline and...
ATCCCCTATATTGATAAGGTTGTTCCCAATTTAGGATTGCCTCCTTTTTATTTTACATATTGGATTTTAATTTTAGCGATAGTTGCGATACCTCACGAATTCTTCCATGGAATATTTATGAAAAGATATGGGGTTAAGGTTAAAGCTACAGGTTTTGGATTTTTTCCATTTTTCTTGCCAATATTTTTAGCAGCATTTGTTGAACAAGATGAGAAGAGTTTTGAAAAAGCTAGTAATTTTAAACAAATGGCTATTCTATCTGCGGGGACTTTTGCAAATATCTTAACTGCAATTTTCTTTTTCATAATTATGTTTTTGTTTTTTTCTGCAGCATTTGTTCCGGCAGGGATTACTTTTGATAATTATGCATATACTGGAATTGCTGTTGCAGGAATTAGTATGGTGAACGATGTTAGCTTGGAGAATCCTTCTTATCAAAATGTTTCAGATTTAATTGAAGAAGATAAACTTAATGAGCTTTTTGTTGGTGAAGAGAAATATTTTTTGACTAAATCTTTAATTGAGAATCAAGAAGAAGGGGATTTGCTTTTTGTGTATGATAATGCTCCTGCAATTAAAAATGGGCTTAAGGGTGCAATAATTTATATTGAGCATGGAGAAGATAATATTATTGTTAATAATTTAGAAGACCTTTCATTATTTATGGTGGACTTATCTCCAGGGGATGCTGTTAATATTACAGTTGGCTTAGAAGAAGGTGCTCGAGCAAGTTATTATAATATTGAACTTGAAGAAAATCCTGTTAAAGAGGGGGCTGCTTGGTTAGGAATTGGCTTTGTGGATCAAACAAGGTCTGGGCTTATGGGGAGATTATATAATTTAATGTCGAGCTTTAAAGAACCGCATGTGAATTATGAACCAAAATATGATGGCTTTAGCGAGTTTATTTACAATTTATTATGGTGGCTTGTTTTAATTTGTGTTAGTGTTGCCTTGGTTAATATGCTTCCTGTTGGAATCTTTGATGGAGGGAGATTTTTTTATTTGACTATTTTAAGTTTAACAAAAAGTGAAAGTGTTGCTAAAAAAAGTTTTAAATTTGTAACTTGGCTTTTCTTATTTTTATTGGCATTGTTGATGGTTTTTTGGGCTATTAATTTTTTCTAAAACTTTAAAACCAACTTATTTCTTAGAATGTTATGATCCCAGATAAAGTTAAGAAAATTTTAAAAAAACAACATTATGAAATTGTTGGGAAGCATTCTGCCGTGCAAATTTGTCGTTGGACAAAGCGAAGTTTAAGAGATGAAGGAGTTTGTTATAAGGAACAATTTTATGGAATTAAAAGTCATCTTTGTTGTCAAATGACTCCTGCTGTTATGTGGTGTGATAACAAATGTTTGCATTGTTGGAGAGCAATTGAATTAACTCTTGGAAATAAAATTGGAGGGAATGTTGATTCACCTTCTGAAATTATTGATGGATGTATTGAAGCGCAGAAAAAATTATTACAGGGATTTAAGATTGACCCAAAAAGTAAAAAAGAGCAGATGAGCAAAGCAAACCAAGAAAAATATTCTGAAGCGCAAGAACCAATGCAATTTGCAATTAGCTTAAGTGGTGAGCCAACTATTTATCAAAATATTGGAGGATTGATTGCTGAACTTAGGAAGAGGGGAAAGACTTCTTTTTTAGTTACAAATGGCTTGCATCCTGAGAAACTTAAAGAATTAGTTTCGGAAAATAATTTGCCTACACAATTATATATTTCTGTAAATACTTCAAATGAAAAATTGTTTCAAAAATTTCATAGAAGCTCTATGAAAAATGCTTGGGAAAAATTAAATGAAAGTTTGGAATTAATGGGAGATTTATCATGCCGTACTATATTCAGAATGAATCTTGTTAAAGATTTGAATATGAATGACGAATATGTTAAAGAATATGCTGAGTTAATTAAGAAAGCTAAACCTATGTTTGTTGAAATTAAAGGATTTATGAGTGTTGGCTTTGCAAGAGAAAGGTTGGGTTATGATAGGATGCCAGATTATGAAGAAATGGGGGAATTTGTTAAAAAGTTAAGTTTAGCGACGGGCTTGAAGATTTTAGATGTTCATGAAAGAAGTAGGGCGTGGGTTTTGGGTGAAGATAAAGAGAAGTTGAAGATTAAGGAGATTTAGAAATTCTCGAACGATATATAACTATTGCTGCATAATGTAATGCCATCCTTAAAAGATCAGAATTTTGTATTGGACTCTCTTTTTTTCTTTCTTGAATATTCCCTAAATAATTTCTTATCATATCTCGTGTTAAAATATCCCCTGAACGGAATCCAACTCTATCTTTAGATTCACCAGATTTATCTCCTGGAAAAAATTCCAGCCCCTTATCTTCAAAATATCTAATTTCTTCATCTAATTTCATAAAATCTTATCTAAAAAATCTTTTATAAAACTATCATCTACAAATCAATAACGCCTTCTTTAGTTAAAGCTGCGAATCGAATTCCAACAGGCAAATTGATTAATGCGGAAATTAAGGCCATATGTTCTTTCCCGTCGCCAGATGCCAAGCTTAATGCAACCTCAAGGCCTTCAAATTTGTTTTTGAGTTTTTGCGAAAACTCCTCTCTTAGATCTTTAATTCTTTTGGATAAATCAATTTTGATAAATTCAAATCTCTTTTCGTGTGCAAAATCTTTTGCAGAGTCGTCTCCAATAATAATGATTTTTTCCCAATCCCCAAATTTCATTAATCCTGAGACTTGCGCCCATGCTTGTTGATCTGATGAGAGTAATGCTACGAGTTCCATAATGAAATGAATAGGAGTATATTTTTAAGAATATCTATGATTTAGGGATATAGTAAGTTTTATAAAACAAAATCCTCTCCAATCTTTAACCGATTGTACCATATCGTTGCGAGATAGCATCTAGGCTTGCGGCGCGTTATATGGGAGGCTTAAAACAAAATGACAGAAATAAAAGACGAACTAAAGAATGCTCTTGCTGAACTTCGACAAGGTAAAGAAAGAAAGTTTGACCAGTCAGTAGACTTAATTGTGAATCTTCAAAAGTTCGAGGTTAAAAAACATAATATTAATCTTTTTGTAAGTATCCCACATAAAATTAAAGAAAAAAGAATTGCAGGATTTTTTGAAACTCAAAATAAAAATATTGACACAATTACTAAAGACGAATTTAAAAAATATGGAACAGATAAAAAACTTGTTAAAAATTTAGTTAAAAAATATGATTTTTTTATGGCGCAAGGTTCTCTTATGCCAAAAGTCGCCTCCACATTTGGACGTGTTTTAGGTCCTGCTGGGAAAATGCCTTCTCCTCAACTTGGAATTATTCTTGATGCCGACGATAAAACTATCGATGAATTGAAAAAGAGAATTAATACAAGTGTTAAGATTAAAATTAAAGAACCTAGCATTAAACTTATTGTTGGGAAACAATCGATGAAAGATGAAGAAATTATTGAAAATGTTCTTTCAATTTATAATACAATTATTGCAGAAATGCCAAGAGATAAAGAAAATATAAAAAATGTTGAATTAAAATTCACTATGAATAAACCTGTTAAGATAAATATAAGATGAAAACTAAATCTGGAAACACTGTACCAAAGGGGAAAATTAAGTTAGTTGAAACTTTAAAAGATTTAATTAAAACTAAACAAACAATTTTAATTGCTTCAATTAAAAGCTTACCCTCTTCACAATTTCAAGAAATTTGTAAGAAATTGAGAGCGTCTGCAATTGTTAAATTCCCAAAAAAGAATTTAATTTTTAGGGCAATCGATGAATCTAATGATAAAAATCTTCAAGAATTAAAAACTCAAATTACAGATAGTATGGCCTTGTTGTTTTCAGATGTTGAAAGCTATGAACTTGCTGGAGAATTAATTCGTAATAAAAGTGCTGCAAAAGCTAAACCAGGGCAAGAAGCTCCGTTTGATATTATTATTTCTGCTGGAATGACTGAATTGGTTCCTGGGCCTGCAATTTCAGAATTAGGTGCTGTTGGGATTACTACAAAAGTTACAAAGGGCAAGCTTGAAATTATTAAAGATAAAGTTCTTGTTCAAGAAGGGAAAAAAATTTCTCAAAATGCGGCAGATGTTATGGCAAAGTTAGATATTAAGCCGTTTTCTATTGGGTTTATTCCTGTTTGCTCTTTTGATGTTAAGGAAGGGAAATTGTATTGTGATATTAAAATTGATAAAGCTGAGACTATTGAAAAATTGAAGAATGCTCATGGGAAGGCGTTGCCGTTTGCAGTGAATTTGGGTTATGCTTCAAAAGATACAATTAAACATTTGCTTGGAAAAGCTCATGCTCATGGAACTAAAATTAATAGAATAATGACTGGAGAACCAGAGCCTGTTGCTGTGGCTCCTGTTGTAGAAGAAAAAGTAGAAGAGAAGCCGAAAGAAGAGAAAAAAGAAGCGGCTGCTGAAGGACTGGGGGCCTTGTTCGGGTAAAATGAACAATCACATTCAACAACTAAATGTTGAGGGAAACAAATAAAATGGAAAACGTATATGCATCACTTCTGCTTCACAAAGCAGGAAAAGAAGTGAATGAAGAAAACATCAAAAGTGTTGTTGCGGCTGCTGGCGCAGAGGCTGATGAATCAAAAATCAAGTCTCTTATTGCCAGTTTGAAAGGTGTAGATATAGCTAAAGAGCTTGAATCTGCAAGTTTGGTTTCTGCTGCTCCTGTTGGAGAAGCACCTAAGAAGGAAGAAAAAGAAGAAAAACCAAAAGAAGAAAAGAAAGAAGCTGCAGCAGAAGGCCTTGGTGCACTTTTCGGTTAATTATTATAATCCGTGTGCCAAGCCTACACTTCTAGTTCTAACTGGGGTATAATAGAATTTAAAAAAGTCAGAATTATTAATTAGTTATGGAGAAATTATTTTTGATACGGAATTTATTAAAATGACTGAGAAAATATATTTTATCTATAAATTTAGAAATAATCCTAGTCCCAATGAAACATATAAAAAATTTGAAGAAACATTTGGGAAAGGATATATCTTTGATAAAGAACATCCAAATGCAAGTGATGGAACTAGAGAAGAAATAAGAAGATTATTCACTAAAGATATGAATGAAGGTCATTTTGACTTAGTTATTGTAGATATTTCTTATGGGAAAGGGAGATTTATGGAAGAAGAACTTGCTTTAGCCAATAAACTAAAAATTCCCATTAAAGAAATTAATTTAAATGAAAATTCTATGTAAAAAGCGATACTAAACAATAAGCTTTATATAGGCATTTTTTCTCAGTATCATATTCCAGGGTGAACAAAATGTTAATCTTCGCTAGATTAAAAATATGCCAACAAAAAGATCACCAAGAAAAGGAAGTTTGCAATTCTGGCCTCGAAAAAGGGCTAGAAAGTTTTTGCCTAGTGTGAACTGGGATGCTATTGATTCTACAAAATCATTGAAAGGGTTTATTTGTTATAAGGCTGGAATGGCTTCTGCATATGTTAAAGATAACACTCCTGATTCTATGACAAAGGGAAAAAATATTGCTGTGCCGTGTACAATTCTTGAATGCCCTCCAATGAAGATTTTTTCAATAAGATTCTACAAATATGGGAAAGTTGCAAAAGATGTTTTATCTGAAAATTTAGATAAGGAATTAAGAAGAAAAGTAAAATTACCTAAAAATAAAACAAGCAAATTAGATTCTGTTAAAATGGAAGATTATGACGATGTTCGATTAATTGTTTATTCTATTGTTAAAAAAACTGGGTTAAAGAAAAAGCCAGACTTAGTGGAAGTTGGATTAACTGGCAAGTCTCTTGAAGAAAAAATGATTTTTGTTAAGGAAAATTTAAACAAAGAAATTTCTGCCCTTGATATTTTTGAGCATGGAGAGTTAGTTGACCTTAGAGGATTAACAAAAGGGAAGGGGCTTTCAGGTCCTGTGAAGAGATTTGGGATTCAACTTAAAGTTACAAAGTCAGAAAAAGGAAGAAGAAGACCAGGTAATGTTGGGCCTTGGCATCCGGCAAGAGTAATCTTTAGAGTTCCTATGGCTGGACAATTAGGAATGTTCACAAGAGTAATTTATAATAATAAAATAATTGATTTAGGAAAAGCTTCTGAGAAACCAATTAAGAATATAAAAAATTATGGGGATGTTAAAACAGATTATATTGTTGTTAAGGGTTCTATCCAAGGTTCTGCAAAAAGACAACTTATTTTAACTCGTGCGCTTAGAGAAACTAAAAGAACTAAAAAAGTAAATTATGAGGTTGTTGAATTACGATGAAAGCAAAATTATTAGATATTCACGGAAAAGAAAAATCACAAATTGATTTACCTAAATGTTTTTCTGTAAAACCTCGTGAAGATGTTGTTGCAAAAGTTTTGGAGACTCGAAAAACAAAACAACCCTATGGATCAAGTCCTCGAGCAGGAGCTCGTTCTGCAAGTGGGAATCTTGTTCATAGAAGACATGTCTGGAAGTCTCAATATGGACGAGGTATGTCCAGGGTTCCACGAAAAGCTATGTCTCGAAGAGGAACGCAATTCAACTGGGTTGCTGCTGTGGCGCCAAATACTCGTGGTGGACGAAGGGCACACCCCCCAAAACCTATTTCTATGATTAACACATTAAAAATCAACAAAAAAGAACTTCAGCTTGCGATGTTCTCTGCGTTAAGCGCAACAACTAATTCTAAACTTATTATAAAAAGATATGCTACATTGAATAAAGTAGATCAAAAATTTCCTCTTGTGGTAGAATCAAAATTAATCTCCCTTAAAGCAAAAGACTTTCTCAAAAGTATTCAAGAAATTTTAGGAAAAGATTTATTTAACTTATTAATTAAGAAAAAAGTTCAAAGAGCAGGAATTGGGAAAATGAGAGGAAGAAAATATAAATCAAACGCAGGGTTACTTTTAATCCAAGGTGAAAAAGAAAATTTAAAATCAAAACAAATTGAAGTTGTAAAAGTTAATGAGCTTGGAGTAAATGATTTGGCTAGAGGCGGGCTTGGAAGAATAACAATTTATACTGAAGAAGCAATTAAATTTTTAGGTGGGAAAAAAGAAAAAGCGCCTAAGAAAAAACCTCAAATTAAGAAAGAAAGAAAAGTAAAGAAAAAAATTATAAAGAAAAAATCTACTAAAAAGAAAATGGAAAAGAAAATTAAGGAGAAGAAAAAATGAAACCTCTAGTAACTGAAAAAGCTGTTATGCTAATTGAAAGAGATAATGTTTTAACATTTGAATTAGATAAAAGAAAAACAAAGGTTGAAATTAAAGAAGAAGTTGAAAAAGTATTCAATGTTAAAGTAGATGGAATTCGAACACTTATCCACGACAATAAAAAACATGCTTATGTTAAATTAAATAAAAAGAATCTTGCTATTGATTTAGCAACGAAGCTGGGGATGATGTAGTAAAATGGGAAAAAGAATAATAACACAAAGACGGGGAAGAGGGACTTCTACTTATAAAGTTAATAAAAAATCTTTTAGGTATAAAATCCAATACCCAAAATCACTTTCAGGCGAAGCAAAAGTTGTAAAGATATTTAATTCTTCAGCTCATAGCTCACCTTTGGCGAAAATTTCAAATAGTGAAGGAAGTTTTTATATTCCTGCGTTTAAAGGAATGTTTGAAGGGCAAAAAATAAATTTTGATGAAAATAAAGTGTCTGAAGGGAATATATTAAAATTAAAAGACATACCTTTTAAAACAAAAGTATATTGTGTTGAATCAAAACCCGGAGATGGAGGAAAATTTGTTAAGAGTGCGGGGAATAAAGCGACAGTTAATAAGGAAGCTAATGGATACATTTTTATTGTAATGCCCTCAAAAAAAGAAAAGAAATTTCATCCAAATTGTAGAGCTGTGATTGGAATTATTGCTGGCGCTGGAAGATTAGATAAGCCAATTGTTAAAGCAGGTAAGCAATTTTATATTAAAAAAGCAAAAAGTAAATTATGGCCAAGAACTTCAGCGGTAAAGATGAATGCAATAGATCATCCGTTTGGATCGGGTAGAGCAAAGAATGTTAAGAGTAAGATTGCTAAAAGAAATGCTCCTCCAGGACGAAAAGTTGGGTTACTAAGACCGAGAAGAACAGGTAAGAAAAAATAAAATGGAATTAAGAAAAAAACAATTTAAATACAAAGGGCAAGCAATTGAAGAATTGCAAAAGCTAGATGTTAGAGAATTCTCAAAAATAGTTAAGTCTGGGAATAGAAGAAATATCCTTCGAAATTTCCAGAAGCATGAAGAATTTATCGCCCTTGCCAAAAAAAGAATTGAAAATAAAAAACAGATTAGAACTCATATTAGGGATTTGGTTATAACACCACAACTTGTAGGGATGAGACTTAATATTTACAATGGAAATAAATTTGTTCCTGTTGATATAACAGGAGACATGTTAGGACACAAATTTGGAGAATTTGCACCAACAAGAGCAAAGATTATGCATAGCAAATCTGGTGTTGGAGCAACAAAAGGAAGTAAAGTTATTTCAAAGAAATAAAATGGTAAACACAGAAAAACCCACAACAAAAGCTGAAGCAAAGAAGCAAGCACCAGTGAATGCTTTAAAAAAAGAACAAATTAACAAAGCTCCAGCCGAAGCTAAAGTTAAAAAAGAAGAGATTAAAAAAGTCGACAAAAAACCAGTTAAAAAAACATCTTCAAAAAAGAACGTAGTTGTTGTAAACGCTCACAGCGTTCCGGTATCAGCCAAAACTGCAAAATATATTTGTAATTTTATTAAAAATAAATCAATTAAAAAAGCTCTCGAAGATTTGGATTTGGTATCTAATAAAAAAATTCCAGTTCCAATGAAAGGGGAAATCCCACATAAGAAAGGAAAAGGAATGATGTCTGGGAGATACCCAAAACGAGCTGCACAAAATTTTGTTCCTTTATTAAAAGGTCTTCAAGGGAATGCAAATAATCATGAATTGGAAAATCCAATTATCTCAGAAGCCATTGTTAACAAAGCGCAAAGACCTTTTGGAAGATTTGGGAAATGGCAAAGAAAAAGAGCACATATTACATTAAAGGCTCGATCAAAAAAGATTAAAGAAGCAACACCTAAGAAAAATATTAAAGAAAATAAAAAAACAACTACAGAGGTTAAAAAATAATATGGAAGAAAGAAACACAGTAAAACTCAAGAAAGAAGAATTATCTATTAAAGAGCATATTCAAAATTATCTTGGGAAGGGAAAAATAAGTAAAATCAGAATTGAATATACTCCTGTTGGGGAAAGAATTCACTTAACAACGCACAAGCCAGGTTTAATTATCGGAAGAAAAGGAGAAAGAATCCAAGAACTTACAGCAGAATTAAAAAGAAATTTCAAGCTTACAAATCCTAAGGTTGAGATTGACGAAGTTACAGAACCGGAATTAGATGCAAAAATTATGGCAGATGAAATTGCATTGGGATTAGAAAGATTTGGTCCAGTTAAATTTAAAGTTATTGCATATAGAACTCTTCAAAAGATAATGAAAGCTGGTGCTCTTGGTGTTGAAATAAAATTAAATGGGAAGCTACCAAGTTCAAGAGCTAAAAATTGGAGATTTGCCCAAGGATATTTAAAAAAAACTGGAGAGCCCTCTAAATTAGTTGATAGAGCACAATCAAGAGCACAAACAAAACCTGGAACTGTTGGGGTAAATGTAAGTATACTTACTCCTTATGTTAAAATGATAGACAAAATAGATATTGATGAAAAATTATTAGCTAAATTAAAAGAAAATTCAGAAAGCGAAGTTGAAGAAGCTCCAAAGAAAAAAATTAAAAAGAAGACACGGAAAAAATGAAATATAAAGAAATAGAAAAAATAAATAAACAAGATTTAGATAAGAAACTGAAAGATTTAAAACTAGAACTTGTTAAATCTAAAGTAGGGGCTTCAAAATCTGGTAGCTCAAGAATTAAACAGATTAAAAAAATAATCGCACGAATTCATACTCACAACAATAAACAAGTTAGTGAGAAAAATAAATAACATGGAAATATGTGCAAAATGTGGCTTGCCAACGCAGGCCTGTGTGTGTGAGCAGATCGTAAAAAGCTCTCAAAGGATAAAAGTGTCGACAGACAAAAAACGGTACGGGAAGATCGTGACTCTCGTGTCGGGATTCGAAAGTGAAGTTGATGTAAGGAAGATTGCAAAAGCTCTAAAAAATGAGCTTGCTTGCGGAGGGACTTACAAAGACGACACAATAGAATTACAAGGAAACCATACAAAAAAAATAAAAGAACTTTTGGTTAAACTTGGATTTGAAGGAGACTCAATAAGTTAAACACACAGAAGAGGTAATAAAAAAATGGAAAACAAAATGAAAAAACAAAATGAAAAAGAAGCAAACGCAGTTGAAACTTTGCAAAATTGCGAAGATAAAAATTGCTCTGCTCATGGAAGTTTGAAAGTTAGAGGAAGAACCTTTAAGGGAATTGTTATTAGAAAGTTTAATAAAAGAATTACAATTGAATTTGAAAGAATGATTTATGTTAAAAAATTTGAAAGATATGCTAAATCAAAAACTAAAATTCATGCAAGACTTCCGGATTGTATGAAAAATTTAGTTCAAATTGGGGATTTAGTAAAAGTTCAAGAATGTAGACCTCTAAGTAAAATTATTCACTTTGTATTTGTTGAAAAAATTAAATCTATGGTGGATAAAAAATGAAAGCAGTAAGCGCAAGAACAACTCCAGGATTAAATCTTGGTGCTAAGATGGTCTCTTCAGATAATAGTGGAGCTAAAATAGTTAGATTAGTTTCAGTTAAAAGAGGAAAGGGAAGGAAAGGGAAACAAGGTTGCGCGAAAATTGCAGACTGGGTAAAAGTAAGTGTGCGAAAAGGCATCCCAGATATGAAAGGAAAAGTTTTTGATGCAGTAGTTATTCGACAAAAAAAATCTTATAGAAGATTAAATGGAGAAAGAATAGCCTTCGAAGATAACGCTGTTTCAATTTTAAAGGATGATAAAGGTAACCCAAAAGGAACTCAAATTAAAGGACCAATTGCAAGGGAGGTAATGGAGAGATGGCCGCAAGTTGCGAAAATCGCCAGTATTGTATATTAAAATGAAAAAGAAATTTAGCACAGCATGGAAAGCGAGTAAGCAGCCTCGGAAACAAAGGAAATATATAGCTAATGCTCCGCTTCACCTAAGAAAAAAATTTGTTAGTGTGAATCTTGCAAAAGATTTAAGAGAGAAGCAAGGCAAAAGAAATCTTCCATTAAAAAAAGGAGATAAAGTAAAAGTTATGAGAGGTAAATTTAAAAATAAACAAGGAAATATTTTAGAGGTAAAACTTAAAACAGGTAAAATTTATGTTGAAGGAATACAAACAAAGAAAAATGACGGTTCAAAAGTAAATGTATCTATGAGGGCTTCAAATCTACAGATCATTGAAATGATTGAAAGAACAAAAAAAGTAAAAAATAAAGTTGAAAAAACTAAAACGCCCAAGGGCGTACCCCGAGACTTTCCCAATACCCTAAAGGGCACAAGTAAAATGCCTACTGAGGGCAAAAAATCAGCGGAAGTTAAAAAATGACAAAACATGTAAAAAGGCATAAAATGCCAAAACAATGGCCAGTGGCAAAGAAAGGTACTACATTTGTAGTTAGACCAAGCTCAGATAAAGAAAAAGGAATTCCGATACTTATCCTGTTAAGAGATTTAATGCAAATAGCTCAAACTAAAAGGGAAGTTAAAAAAGCCATTCACCAAAAACATATTTTATTGAATAATAAACCAGTTAGAGACGAGAAACAAAGTACTCTTTTGTTTGATGTATTAACAATTGTCCCCTCTAAAAAGAATTACCGAGTAATTTTATCTGAAAAGGGCAAATTTGACTTAGAAGAAATTAAAAGCCCTGATCAAGACAAGAAAATTTCAAAGGTAATAAATAAAAAGGTTTTGAAGGGCAAAAAAGTTCAGCTTAACTTAAGTGATGGAAGAAATATTTTAAGTGATATTAAATGTGAAGTTAATGATTCACTTTTAATTAATTTAAAAAATAGAAAAATTGAAAAGTGTTTACCATTAGAAGAAAAAGCGAAAGTTATTATTTTTGCTGGAAAGCACACAGGTAAAATGGGAAGTGTGGATAAAATTAAGGGAGAAGAACACATCGCTAAACTTAATATTGATGGAGAAGAAGTTAATGTTTTAATTAAACAATTAATGGTGGTGTTATAAAAATGGCTGAAAATAATAAAAATATTATGAAAGAAAATATTATGAGAAAAATTAAAATAGAGAAAATTGTTTTAAACATAGGTGGGGTTGGGGAAGATCTTGAAAAGGGGTTTAAACTTTTAGAGTTATTAACTAAAAAGAAACCCTTGAAAACAAAATCTCGAAAAAGAATTCCGTCTCTTGGAGTTAGGCCTGGCTTAGAAATAGGAGCTGTTGTTACTCTCAGAAAAGATTATAAGGAATTGTTAGAAAAATTCTTTGTTACAATAGACAGACAGATAAAAAAGAAACAAGTTAGTGAAAATAATTTTTCATTTGGAATAAAAGAATATATTGAAATCCCTGGGATTGAATATCAAAGAGAAATAGGAATTATTGGTTTTGACATAACAATTGTTTTCAAAAGAACTGGCAGAAGAGTTAAGTTAAAAAAAATTAAGAGAGGAAAAGTTTCGCCAAAACAAATAATTTCAAAAGAAGAAATAATTAAATTTATGGAAGAAAACTTCCAGGTTGAGTTTATATAATGGGCGCTAGTGATTGGAAAAATATCTTGAAGCAGCTAGATGCGAAGCCAGCCGTTAAAGCGAAGTTTTTAAAACATAATAAACCAAAAGAAAGGAAGATTGGAATCGCTGTTAATAGATGTGAGCGATGTGGGAGATTTGGAGCACACATAAAATCATATGGATTAAATTTATGCCGACACTGTTTCAGAGAAATAGCTGAAGAAATCGGTTTCAAAAAATATAGTTAAAATGTCACACGATATAGTTGCAGATGCACTAAACATGATAAGAAATGCGAAAAAAGCTAGAAAGAGCTCTGTTAAAGTTAAAATAATTTCTAATCTTTTAATAGAAGTTTTGAAAATTATGAAATCCAAGGGTGCGATTAAGAGATATAAAATAGAAAGTAAAGAAAAGGCCTTAACAATTGTTATTGGGGATTTAGTTGATTGTAAATCCATTAAACCGAGATTTACTGTTACTCAAGATCAAATCGAAAAATATAGAAGAAGATATTTGCCTTCAAGAAATATGGGCCAGGTTATTCTTTCAACAAATAAAGGCTTAATGACTCACGAAGAAGCAAAAGAACAAAAAATTGGAGGATGCTTAATTGCATATTTTTATTAAAATGAAAAAAGAATTATATCAAATAATAGAAGTTCCTGAAGGAATTGAAGCTAGTATTAATGGGAATGAATTAATTGTAAAAGGAAAAGAAGGAGAATTAAAAAGAGAATTTAATTTAGGAAAACTTGAATTTAATAAGAAGGACAATAAAATTACTATTGGAAATAAAAAATCTACTAAAACTGAAAAAAGGGCTATGAATACTATTGTTGCACATATAAAAAATATGCTAAAGGGAGTGGAAGAAAAATTTGAGTATCAACTTAAAATTTGCTTTAATCATTTTCCAATAACAATTGATGCCAAAGAAGACCATGGAATAATTAAAAACTTTTTAGGAGAAAAAATTCCGAGAAGAGTTGAATTCCCAAAGGGGACAGATATTGATATTAAAAAAGATTTTATTACAGTTAGAGCTATGGATAAAGAATTAGCTGGGCAAGCAGCTGCAAATTTTGAGAAGGCTACAAAAGTTAGAAACAAAGATAGAAGAGTCTTCCAAGATGGAATTTTCATTACAAATAAAGCAGGAGCTGAAATTTAAAATGGTAAAAAAATTTTTAAGAAGAACTTGGCATAAATATTCTAAACTTGGGAAAGGAAGAAAGAAAAAACAAATTTGGAGAAGACCAACAGGAAGAGATAATAAGATGAGAGAGAAAAGAAAAGGTTATCCTGCTGTAGTTAGTATCGGGTATAAAAAAGATCAAAATGATTCAGGAAAAATAAAAGAAAAAATTCCAGTCATGATTAAAAATGTTAATGAAATGGGCAACCTTAACAAAAATCAAATTGCATTGATTGGGAACGTGGGTAAAAAAAGAAAAATTGAACTTGCTGAATTTGCTCAGAAAAATCAAATTGATATTTATAATTTAAACCCAAAAATATATTTGAAAAAAAATAAAAAAGTTGGAGAAAAATCAAAGGAGATAAAAACAAAATGAATTTATTAAAAAAGAAAGAACTTGCGGCAAGAACATTAAAGGTTGGGAAAGCTCGAATTGTTTTTGTTGAAGAAAGGCTAGAAGAAATTAAAGAAGCGCTTACAAAACAAGATATAAGAGACCTTAAAAAAGATGGAGCAATAAAAGTAAAAGATGTTGCAGGCAGAAAAAAGGTTGTTAAAAATAAATCAAGAAGCCCAGGGAATATTAGAAAAAAACCAAACACCAGAAAAAAAGATTATGTTATTATGACTAGAAAATTGAGAAAATATGCTTTAAATATGAAAGAACAAGGAAAAGTATCTAAAGAAGATTTGACTGAAATAAGAAAAAGGATTAGAAATAAAAAATTCCGAAGCAAAGCACATTTAAAAGAATATATCGGAGGAAAACAAAATGCTTAAAACAATAAAAAGAAGAAGAAAAGAAAATAAAACAGACTATCTTAAGAGAATTAGATTACTTAGAAGTGAAACCCCAAGAATTGTTTTGAGAAGAACAAATAAACATTTTATTGCTCATTACACAACGAGTGAATCTGCCCAAGATAAAATTGTTTTTGGAATGACCTCTAAAGAACTTTTAAAATATGGCTTGTCAGAATCTGCAAAAGGAAGTTTAAAATCTATCTCTACAGCATATTTATTTGGAGTGTTAATCGGTAAACAGATTCTTGATAAAAAACTGACCACGCCAATTGTAGACTTAGGAATGATGAAAACTCTTCACAAATCAAAGCCATATGCTTTCTTGAAAGGTTTAATTGAAGCAGGGTTAGAAATTAATTGTAAAGAAGAGGCCTTCCCTTCTGAAGAGAGAATTAGAGGAGAACACTTAAAAAATAAGATTAATGTTGAAGAAATTAAATTGAAGATTTTAGGAAAATAAAATGGAAGAAAATAAAAAAGACGAATATGCAGAGAAACCTGAAGAAGTTTTGAATGAAAAAGACTTAAAGGAACTTGAAGAATTGAAAAAGAAAGCAGCGCCAGTTGTAGAAACAAAAAGGAAAAGATATACTGGACCTACAACAGAAGAGATTCTTGCAGCATGGAAACCAAAGACAAAATTAGGGAAAGATGTTAATGATAAAAAAATAAAAAATATTGATGAAATCTTAGATGCGAACATGAAAATTCTTGAGCCAGAAATTGTAGATTCACTTATTACAGTTAAATCTGATTTAATTTCTATTGGACAATCTAAGGGGAAATTCGGTGGCGGAAAAAGACGTGCTTGGAGACAAACTCAAAGAAAAACTAAAGAAGGAAATGTCCCGACATTCTCTGCACTTGCTGTTGTCGGTGATGAAAATGGGCATATTGGAATTGGAACTGGAAGGGCAAAAGAAACTCTTCCTTCAAGAGATAAATCTGTTAGAAAAGCTAAATTAAATTTAATAAAAATTAAGCGAGATTGCGCGGCATTTGATTGTTCTTGTTCAGAGCCTCATACTGTCCCATTTGAGGTTACAGGGAAGTCTGGGAGTGTTAGAATAACTCTTATCCCTGCTCCACAAGGAACTGGCTTAGTTGTAGGAAATGAATTAAAGAAGGTTTTAAAACTTGCAGGAATTAAGGATGTTTATTCAAAAACATTTGGAAGAAAGAGAACAACTTTTAATTTTGTTAAAGCTTGTGTTGATGCTTTGGAAAAAACAAATGTTAGGGAAGATAAAAAATGAAAATTGCAATAATAAGAATTAAAGGACAAATTGGATTGAGAAAGGCTGTAGCTGAAACTTTATTTAGACTTCGTCTTCGAAGAAAATATGCTTGTGTCGTAATTGATAATCCTTCTAAAGAACAACTTGGGATGATTAAGAAAGTTCAAAATTTTGTAGCATTTGGAGAAATTGGAGAAGAAATGTATAAAGAATTAGTTAAAAAAAGGGGACAAAAAAATGTAAAAGGAGAATTAAAACCTTTTTTCAGATTGCACCCTCCTAGAAAAGGAATTGAAGCTAAAAAACATTTTGGAGTTGGGAAAGGAGTTTTAGGAGATCATAAAACTAAAATAAATGAATTAATAGAGAGGATGTTATAATGAAAATCATAAAAAGAAAAAAAGAATCTAGAATGCATGGAAGAAAAATGGGAACTCATGGCGGAGGATGTAGAAAGAATAGAAAAGGACATGGACATCGAGGTGGAGTTGGAATGGCTGGGAGTGGTAAGAGAGCGGACCATAAAAAAACATTGATAATTAAAAATCATGGACATAATTATTTTGGTAAAAAAGGGTTCACAAGTATTGGAACAAAGAGAGACACTCGACAAAGAATAAATCTTAGAGATATTGAATTAAGTCTTGAAAAATATGGTAAAAAAACTTCTGCAGGATATGAAATTAATTTAAAAGATTATAAAATTCTTGGGGTAGGGGAAGTTAAAAATAAATTAATTATAACTTGTAAAGAAGCTTCAAAATCTGCTATAGAAAAAATTAAAAAAGCAGGTGGAAGCTTAATCTTTTCTATTGCTAAAGAGGTTAAAAAATAATATGGGAACTATTGGACTAAAAATCAAATTAATGCCAACCTCTCCTGATGCTGACTTGGAAAAAATTAAAACAGATGCTATTAAGGTCATTGAAAGCAAAGAAGGGAAAAATATTACTTTTGAAGAAGAGCCAGTTGCATTTGGACTAAAGGCTGTAATCGCCACCTTTGCCTTAGATGAGGATTCTGGAGATTCAGATGGAATTGAGAATGGCTTGAGTGAGATGGAAAATATTAGTTCTTCAAAAATTATTGATATGAGAAGAGCTTTTGGATAGGTATAAAAACTTAGAAAATTTATTTTTAATATGTTACCTGAAGGACAATCTGGACAAATAAAGAAACAATTGCTGGAACAGATTAATTCTACTTTCCCAGAGGATAAAAAAGCTGATGCAATTTCCAAAATTGAAGTTATGGATGATGAGCAGCTTGAAGAATTTTTGAAACAAAATAATCTTATTAAGGGGGAAGGCGCGGGAGAAGAGCAGAAATGTGTTTTTTGCTCAATTGTTTTTGGGGATATTCCTTCTACTAAAATTGGAGAAAATGAGAAAGCTCTTGCAATTTTGGAAATTAATCCTATTTCAAAATCACATGCAATTGTGATCCCAAAAGAACATGTTTCAAAAGAAAATATTCCTCAAGAAGCCTTTGATTTAGCAAATGAAATTTCTGAGAAAATTAAAAACAAATTTGGCCCTAAGAATGTTATTATAGAAACATCTAATTTATTTGGACACGAAATTATTAATGTTCTTCCTATTTATGGGAATGAAACACTTTCTTCTCCAAAAAAGCAAGCTACTCCTGAAGAACTTTTAGAATTGCAAAAAAAATTAGGCGAGGCGGTTGTCGAGGTTGTTGAAGAGAAACCGACAGAAGAAATTAATGAAAAGAATACTTGGTTACCAAAAAGAATACCCTAGATAATAAGATAAAATAAATAAAATAAAAGTTATTAAGAAAACTGGGACAAAAGGTATCCCTTGCTTAATTAATACAAATTTCTTTTTCTTTTTTAGGAGAATTATTTCTTTTTCTGTAAGGCCTTCCCACTTGGCTTTTATTAATTTTTTTCCAATTTTAATATTACTACAAAGCCAATCCCCTTCTCTAAGGTCATTTGTTTTTACTTTTCTTACCATGCAGGATTCATCAATTGCCTTGGCATATAAGAATAAGAAAGGTAATATAAAAATAAATATTCCTAAGAAAAAGAAAAGTTGTTGGTAAAAACTAAGAACCATTATAATTATACCTAAAGCCATTCCAATGTAAACCATTTTTCTATTTTTATTGAAGAGGAAATCAAACTTTTTTCTGAATATTTTTCTATTCCTTATGAAGAGAACTGTGCTCCAGATGAGACCATATATAGCTCCTATGAAAAGAAAAATTAAAAAGAAGTTTAGGAATAGTCTAATATTTTCTATTAGAGTCGTGTGGAGCGGCAGAATTGCCCCTAGCGCCATGAAGAGCTTTGCATCTCCTCCTGCGAATAATCTTGAATAATAAAATATATTACCGAATATAAAGAATAATACGAACCCTATTAGTCCTTGGTAGAAGAATGCGAAGTTTGTTTGAGCAAAGAATGAATAAAAGAATCTGAAGCCTAATGCAAAAATTATAAGAGAAAAATTCAACCAGTTTGCAACCTCTCTTATTTTTAGGTCTTGGATTGTTGCAAATAAAATCCAAATTAAAGCTAAAGTCAATAAGAAGATTTCTGCGAACATTTTTTAATAATTTATTTAGATTTTAATATCTCGGTAGCTCTAAATTTTCCTCCTTTTCTATAAGGATGTTTTCGTTTTTCACGCTTTTTGTCTTTGCTTTTATTGCGTGATTCAGAATCTGCTTTTGACATAGATTAAAATGTTGAAATAAGTTTAAATAAGTTTTGGGGAGATTTATTTTTTACAAAGGTTCGAACAAGCGTCTTTATCATCCTTATTCCCATCATCACATTCTTCACCTGTATCTACTTTCCCATTTCCACAAAAAGGTATCTCCTTGCAACAGCTTTTACTACCAGAGGAATCGCTTGCCTTTAAAGTTAAATCTTCGTGAACATTTGGTACACAATCATTAATCATCCAAGAGCCTCCTAAATCAGAACATGAGCCGGGGCAAGGAATTGAAGGGCAAGGCTTTACATTATAATCAGGATATTTTTCCTTATCTGAAAATTTCTCACAAGTTGAGGTTGTTTTAATTTTAGCCTTATCTATTAACTCTTTATCTGATGAACAAAAATTATATGTGTTCCCTGCAGAGCAAGCAACAGAACATGACTGAGCAATTTTATCTACATTTTCTGAAGATAACCATGGAGCCATTGTGTCCCATCCCATCATAAATCCTAAAATTAAAAGAACTAAAACAAAAACTCCTAAAACTATTAATATAATTGCGCTTGTGCTCAACCCTTGACCTCTTTTTTCCATGATTGTTTAAAGAAAAATTTATTTATAAATGTTTGTAAATTATTAGGAAAGTTCATATTGAACATGATAAAGTTCTTTTCGGTCTCCTGAAAAAGAAAATTCACTAGAATAATAAATCGCATGCAATATTTTTTTATCGCCGTCCATTTCAACATAAAATTTCCTGTTATTAGAAATACCTTCGTCTATTTTTTTGTTAAGTTCTTTAATTAAATCTTCTGGGTTTTTTTTAATATTTTCATAAAATTTTATTTGGTCTATTATTGAATTAACTTCAGAAATAATTATTATCCCTGAAAAATCTTTTTTCACCTGATCATTTGGAAAATAAAATGCCATTATAGAAAGCACACAAATTGCTACAACCCCTATTACTAAAATCAATATTGGTATGTTTGCTTTTTTGTTTTTCATTTTAAACATCCACGAACATCCCCTCAAGATATCTCCCATCTTTATTTAAATTTATTTTTTCCACTACATAAGGGGAAATTTTATCATTATTTTTTCCAAGGATACTCACTAGGCGAGACCCAAAATATGAATTCTTCCTTATCCCAATCCCATTAAAATTTATCCCAATCCAAACCCCAACACTATAATCTGCCCAATAATCCTCTTTAAATATTTCTGCTGCGAGATCTCCATTGTCGCCTTCTATATTATTTATTTGAAGTTGTTTAAAAATTATTTCCCTTCCACCAGATATTCCTGAATCTACCTCTGTCGCCAAATAAGAGAACATTGATTTTTCAGCAACAGTTTCTCTTACAAGAGGCTGTATTTCCTTGTTGCCTACAAATTTTGTAGAAGTTATAAAAATAGAAATTGAAAGAATTACAATTATCACGATTGTTGCAACTAGCCAAACCATTGTGTCGCTTATTTGTGCTTTTTTATTTTGCATTTTTTTCTATTTTTCTTATACTTGTGAAAATATTTATTTTATAAGGTGTTTGCCCATTTAGATTTTTATCTAAAATATACATTGTCCGATTCATACAATAAGGAAAAGTATCTGCGAGATTACAATTATCTTTGAGGTCTATATTTCCTTCTTGAATAGGCTCTCTAAAAATTTTTGAAGACCCAAAAGGATATATCTTAACTTCAATATAATACTGGTCATTATCCCATTCATAAATCTCTTCTGAATTAAAATTTAAATTGCATTTTGTTAAAAAATTTTTTCTTAATATAAAATTTCCTTCATCATCCAAAAGTTGTTGATCTAAATCCCCTCCTTGAGATAAACAATTTGCAACATGGTCTGTTAAAAGTTGAGCTTCTATTTTTCTTACATCTAAAGGCTCTCCTTGAAAAATTGCGACCATATAAACAATTGCTGCTGCTACTAAGAAGAGAATTACAAACCAATATAGGGACATTATTTTGCCTGTTGCTTTTTTATTCATTTTCTTTAATTTCAAAATAGTATTTATTTGAGTCAATAGATTCATGAGCGATAACATCTACATTATTAAAAAAAGAATAAGAATTCCCTGTTCCAGACTCAAGCCTTACTGTAACAATATTTTCTTCAATAATTACTTCAGGAAAATTTTTTCCTTCTGCCTTATCAAAAGCATCTTCCATGTCTAAAATTATTTTCATTCCTGGTTGAGCTGCGTCAATCATTAAAGCTATTTGTTTTGAATATGCCTTTTCCATCATTGCTGTGTTGGAAACTTGGGAGTGTATAAATAAAATTAAAATTGTTAAAAAAAGTAAATTTAGGACAATAAAAACTATGTTCTCTACTAAGAGAGTTGCTTTTTTATTCCTCTTTTTCATAGCGAATTAAGGAAATCTAAATTAATAAAGTTTTAGTAGAGTAATATTTAAATATTAAGATTTGTTTGGGAAGAGATGAAGGGAAAGTCTAAAATTTATACTCTTGCATTGAGTTTATTAATTTCTACTATACTTCTTAAAACAGGATATAGGCCATCTTGTTTAGAAAAAATTGCATTGGAAAATTCATCCCATAAAATAGAAAAAGCCAATAATGAAAAACCTATCGTGGATAGCGCTTCTTCAGAGTTTTTTTCTGGGGGGAATACTTCTTCACCCCTCCCTCCAAAAAAAATAAGGAGGGCTAAAATTAAAAATTCGAGAGCCACCACTACAACTACTACTTACTATAGAAATACCACCATTCCTCCATCCAGGGCTACAACTTATGAAAGCCCTACTCCCCCCGAAAAATTTTGAAAAGTAAAGATATTGAAAATATTAAAAGAAATTTCATAACTAAACATGATGAAGATTGTTATGTTGAATTAAAAGACCTTAAACCCATTTTGAGATATAATAAAATAATTTCTCCTGAAGATGCCATTTTATTTTATTTGGCAAGTTTATATCATGGAAGATATGTAAAAAATCTATTTTCTAAAACATCGACCCCTGAAGAGATAAATAATTTTATTTCTAAAACAAAGGGTAATTTTTCTTGGGGGAAAATGAAAATCCTCCCCTCAAAAATAAGAGAAAATTCAAGAAATCTTGTTTGTATTCCCACTGTTTATTATGAGATATTCCCTCGCGAAGCAATTTGTTTTGCGAATGAAGAAGGGGAACTAAAAATAGTTCCAAAATATTCCAAAAAGACAGACGATTACAAAAAAATGAAACAAATAAGTTTTTCATTCCACCCATATCTTCTTAAAACTTTTTCAAAGGAGGAAAGAAAATATATGAAAAAAGATAAATATGGTTGGGTAATTTTCCCGAGGGAATTAATCGAATGAAATTTGGAGAAATTGCATCAGATATTGCGAGTAAACTTTCTTTTTGGGGGTCTATTACATTAGGAACTTTCGTTGTGGGGACAGCACTATTAGTCAACACATTCTCCACAGAGGCACCTTCAAAAAAATTAATTATCCCCCCGATTAGTTCTGAAAAAATTTGTGATAAAACAGAACTTGTTTCTATGCCGATGGGGGGAACAACGGGTTCAAAATTTGCTCCTGAAAATAAAAACCCTAGAAAAGAAAAAGTTCGTATTCGTTCTTTTGTAGATAAAGAATCAAACGAAATATTTTTAGAATATCTTCCAGAAGGATTTGATAAAGAGAGGACTTCTTCCAGAACCCCTTTAGAATCAGATTATGCTGTTATAAATAGCAGTTGGACTGGGGCTGCAATAAATATGCCTTCTTGTGCGAAAATTGAATCCCAAGACCAACAATCATTTAGAATTGAAAAAGGATGGGATACAAATATGAAATCTTTGGAAGATCATCCTGAAGCAAAATTCGTTATGGTTGGGGGAGATATTGTTATGGAAGCTCTTACATCAAGGATTCCATATTCTGAAAAACTTTTTCAAAAAATGATGGATTATTCTGAAAAAAATAACCTTCTGAATATAAAAGCTATTCCAAATCTTCTCCCAGAAAAATTGAATGGAAGCGAGGTTGCAAGAAAAACTAGGATAAAATTAAATTTGGAAGATTGTGTAGGGGAGGTTAAATTTTTATTGGCTCCAGTAGTTTATATTGGAAGAGAATTTGACGCAAACCGACAAGGAAATTTTGGAAGTGGTAGATTAGAAGGAATGATTACTTTTGCGATGCAAGGGGGGATGACTGAAGAAGAAAAAGTAGGAATAGAAAAATATTTTTTGCAAGGAAAAGAACTTCAATATGCAACCCTTGCAAGACATAACGCACTTTTTGGGAAAAATGTTAAAAAAAATCCTTATATAATTGGCCAAGAAAAAAACAAAGCTGAAATGTCTGAAGATCTCAAAGAAGTCGGGGGTGTATCATATAGGTTTGGTGAAGAACGAATGCTGGAGAACACCAATATTACAATCAATGTGGTCCAAGTTAAAAAAGACCTTAAAAAAATTATATCCCGGCTAAGCGAGACTGGATTTGAAACAAAGCCTCTTTTTGAACACACTTTTTTGATTGAGGGAGATGTAATTTCTAATTTTATGCTAAATGGTATTGATACAGGACAAATTCTGACATACATAAAAATCTTATTGGAATATCAAAAGAGAACAAAAGGGAAGTTAATTCTCAAAACAAGTAATTTTGAGGATAAAGAATACTTTAAATTATTGGAAACAATTAAAAAAAATTATTCTGGTTTTAGTTCTAAGGAACTTACATATGAATATATAATAGCCCCCCATTCCATAGAACTACTAAAGGCATCAGTCAATCCAATTAGAGGACGTTAATATAATTTATTTAATTATTTTAAAATTCAACCGAAATTAATAAGAACTAACTCCAAATAAGTCACAAGGGGAAAGTTTTCCCTCTTTATTTGTTTCAACAATTAATGGATGAATATATTCATTTGCAGAAGCAAAATCATAACGCATTCCTGTGAAAATAGAATATTTTTTACTTGTTTCAATGAAAGAATCTGAACCTAAATTTATCTGATGTTTTGGCTTGAAATTATCTAAATGTTTAATATCATTAATCCCATATAAATATCTTAAATAAGTTTCTGATTTATCTATTTTATTTTCATATAAATGATCATACAATTCTTTATAAGTTATTTTTTCAACTATTCCTCTTATTGAAGAATCAAATTTTATTTGAGAACAGATTGCACAATGATAATCATTCTTTAAATTCTCTGGGCCATTCCCAACATAAGGTATTTCTCCTTCCCCAAACATCCACCAACAATCTGCCATTTCCTCTGTTATAATTTTTTTTATTTGATATTCCACATTCCCCTTTAAATCTACAGGGATTTTTCTTTTTTCATTAAATTGGTCACATTCTTCACCTCCGGAAATGCAAATTGTATCTATCTTGCAATCAACAGCACCACTTAATCCACTTGACTTTCCTTGGAGCACAACAGAATTGTGGCAAATTTCTTTATCTGTTATGTCCCCCGGATTTAATCTAAATAATAATGTTAATATAACTGCGAAGCTAAGAATTAAAACTATTAACATTACAATTTGCTGGGTTGTTAATTCTGCTTTTTTCATTTTATGTGGGAATTGTTAATCTATTTAATAATAAATATAACCCTGCTAAAGCGATTGTAAATAGAACAATCCATGAGAGATATTTTATAAAAAAATCTAAATTCATTTTATGCTTTTGAGATTATTCCATCCTTATAATCTATATTTAATTTTATTGGAGGCTCTATATTGATTGCGCCATTTGCTATATTAAAATCTTCTTTAAGTTCCGAACAAGCCCCGTTTTCTCCGCAAAATTCAGAGAAATATTTTATGTTAAGATTTTTTAGATTAATTCTATTTACTGGGCAAAAACACAAGCATCTCTCCCACCCCATAGAAGAGCATCGTGTTGGGAGTGGCCCCTCTGAACCCCAAATATGAATTCTTCCAAAGAAAATATTCCCATTATTATTTTTTATCCCCTTATTAGGCCATGAAAAAATTGCCCAATTATTTGGATTATAAATCTCAACCTCTGGAATTTTGTTATTCATTTCTTCTATTAAATGCTTTAGTGAAGCCTCTGCAAATTTAAGATTTTTTTCTTGCTTATTTGTCAAATATAAAGATGTTAAAAAATAAATTAAAAAAGCAATTGCTATAACTGCTATTATTATCTTCACTGTTTCTTCTGCAAGTAAAAAAGCTCTTTTATTATTCATTTACTAGTACACTTCCCCCCGAAAATCTTCATTCCAAGAATTTTATTAGGAGTATATTGACATCCTAAAGAGAGACACTCTTTCTTCGTGCAAGTATCCCAAAAACTTTTCCTACAAGATTTACAATTCCCCTCTTTAAAAGAATCTTCTTTTGGAGGGTTTATTATCGAGGAATCTCCTGCCCCTGAATTTAAATTGTCTGAATTTTCAGAACCATTCCCCACAAGATTATCAAAAAAAGGAATTACCTGCCCATTAAAAAAAAAGTAAACTCCTACTACAACTGTTACAAATACAAAAATTCCTAAAATTATTTTTATTAATTGTCCTATTGTAAGCTCTGCCAAATTAAATTCCTCCAAATAAATTTTTAAATTGATCTATTAAACTTATTCCCTTGACTTTTAAAATTCCTATAAAAATTGCTAAAATTGCTAAAATTGCTATTGCAATTAATAACCAAGGAAGATAATCTGAAACAATGCCTCTTTTTTTCATATTTTAAAGAAAGAAAAAAGATTAATAAATCTATCTCTAAATTAGATTCCCGAGCACAACTGTTGTTAAAAAGAATAATGCTACAATAGCTAGGAATGCGGTTACAAAATATAATAAAATTCCTCTCTTAAGATATTTTGCTTTTTTATTTAATTCTTCTAATTTGTCTTCTCCAGAATCAATTGTTACTAAAGCACTTGTTAAAATAAAGATTATCTGAATTATATAAACTCCTATTGCAATTTGCAAATAGTACGGTGGGATCATTTTTGTTAAGTCAAATATATTTAATATTGCATCTAAATTTCCAGCGCCTGCTCCTCCGCCCATTGCAAATGCTTCAGACATTTTATTTAAAATTGCTGTAATCATCCCAGCCAAACCAACAACAATTCCTGAAAGTAATGGTGCTAAAAAAGTCATGTTTGATTTCATGTCTGATATTATTTCTGCAAGCATATCCCTAAGACGAGTTGTTATTTTTTGTATATTTTTTACATATTCTGAAATACTCATTAAGCTTATTGCTGAAATTTTTAAACCTTTTTTTGAAGAATCTATAAGAACCCTCATGCTTGTTGCGATTAATTCTGAAGGATAATTCACAATTGCCCCACGGCGAGGATGGAATATTGCTTTTTCCACACTCATCCCTAATTGTTTTATATTATAATCAACTTTTCTAAAAAAATCCCCTGTTCTTAAGCCCATGGAAGATTTTGCAATTTTTCCAAAAACAAGTTCTGGAGGGACTCCGTTTCCTAATCTGTTTCCTAATTGAAATAATGAATTATTAAATTCTTGTTCTAACTGTTTTGTTTTCGTTCTCTCTTTAATTAAATCTCTTGTTCGCGCACCATAGGAAATCCAAAAAAAGAGGGCTATCCCGAAGGGGATAAATAAACTCATCAATAAAGCCCCAAACCCAAAAGGCCCTATCATTGTAAGATTCCCATCACTATTAGTAATTTCTTTAAAATCAAGCATCTTTTCCGCATTCCCATTTATCATAATTGAAAAATCATCTTGAATGCCAACCCAATTATTTATGGGGGTATATTGAAAAATTAATGGGAGTAATCCAATTAAAAGAAATGGCAAGCAAATTAAAAATGCCTTTAAATAAATAGATTTATCTTTGAATTTTGGATAAAGAGGATTTTTTTCTAAAAGATTTGATTCCCCATGCCCACCAGGTCTTAAAAGCAATATTTTATCTGTTAAATAAAAAACCATGAAAGGTACAATTAAATTGAAAATTATAATCACATGATACCATTTTAGATAATCCCCAATCATTGCTGAAGCAAGAGGCAATAGGGCTAACCCAAGTGTTGGAAGAACGACCCCCAACATATAAACATTTGTTAAAGGACTTCTTACATTGTGTGTAAATTTTAGCATCTTATCATAAACCCCGTCGAGAATTACTTGAAGAGATTTTTCTAAGGTTAAAATTCTTCTTGCATTATCTGGCTCAAATAAACTAGATTCAATTAAATGAAACGCCTCAACAAATTCAATAGAATAATCTTTCCACTGAAAAAGATAATTATCTAAACTTTCTTTTATTGTAGAAAACTTTCCGATTTGGACATTATAAAAAACTTTTTTAAAATCTAGGGAAAGGGGATATTGTAAATGCTCTGCTGCAAAAGAAATTGCTCTTTCTAAATTTGGTGTGTGCCTCATATAAACTACGATGTATAAAATTGCCGGAACCATTTGTGAAGATGCCTTTAATCTCCATTTATTTGCTAGTCTTTCTGGATAGCCATTAACAAAATAAAATAAAAAGATAGATACAACTGCAATTAAAATAAAAAAAATCATTGGGAAATTTGCTAAGAATTCTACAACAAAATTTGAAGAGGATCTTGATTTTATTAATGCATATGCTACTGAACTTAAAAGGCCGAATAAAAAAACAGAAATAAAAGCCATAACCCCTAATCCTAATGCTTGCCATGGCTCAACATCTAAGTGGGCAATTTCCAAATGTTTCTTTATTTTTTCCTCGTCTTTTTTTGAAGGCTTTATCTTGATTATATTTCCTAGGCTAGTGCACCATCTTTCATATTTTGATAAATCTGGCGCCATTTCATTCTTGAATTTGGCATATTCTCGACTATAATTTACATTGTTGAGGGATGTAGTTTTTATTTGGCCTTCAATTCTAGAACTATGTTTTGCGAGGATATCTTCTACAGTTGGCTTTTTAGGAGATTTCATTTTATCACTTCTTTTAATAAATAAAATAAGGAGAAATGATTAATAAATGTTTGGAGTTATTTTTTTATCGCATAAAAAACACCATAATTAAGGTATTCCCAAGTCTGACTAACTTTTTTAAATCCTGCTTCTTTTAACCAAATTAATTGATTTTCTATTGTCTCAGGGATATCTTCTTCAAGATAATTATCAAACCAAAAATTTCCTTCTTCTTCGCCCAATTCTTGAATTAAAAACTTTTTCCATTCCTCTTCTTTTTCTTTTGTCTCCTTCTCGGAATCAAATTTAATTATATCCCCCACAATTAAAATTCCTCCTTTATTTAGGAGATTAAATAAAGTCCGATAAAATTTTTGTTTTTCTTCATAAGTTAAATGATGTATACTTAAAACCGCAACGATTAAATCATATTTATTTTCAAATTTAATCTTTTTCATATCTTTATTATAGAACATAACTCTGTTAAGATAATTCCTTAACCTTCTTCTCCCCTTTTTGATCATATCTTCGGAAATATCAACCCCCTCTATTGTGGAATTAGAAAAAATTTTTAATATTTCTAATGCTGTCTGCCCCGATCCAATACCCAAATCAAGAACATTTATTTTCTTATCTTTTGGGAAGGGAATTAATTTTATTATTTTATCATGCATTTGTTCATATTTGGGAATTAGCTTTCTAATTAAATCATCATATTCCCAATTCTTATGGTATCTATTTGTGAAATGCTCTTTAACTAATTCAGAATGATCTGATTTCATTTAATCCTCTTCGCGACTTCTTCATCTAGCCATTTTTTCCATTCTGGAAAAACATATTCGCTTAAAGGTAATCCTTTTTCTTGAATTATTTTATCTGAAAATTTATGGAACATGCTATTTGAAAGATTATTAAATTTAGATTCTAGTAAATCATGGATTTTTGTTTGTTCAGAAACTTGAACAATTTCTGTTTTCATTTTTGCTCTTAGTAAAATATTATCCCAAACAGCGTCCCAATTTCCAGCCCAACCTTTTACATTAGAGGCTATTCCTTTTATTATTTCAGAATCTCCGTTGATTAAATCATCTGTTGCTTCTAGCTCATCTTTTTCTACATTATATCTCATTAAATCTACAAAACCCCCTTCAAGTAAAGGATCTTTTTGCCAGTGTTTTCTTATCTCTGAAATTTGTACAACTCTTTTCCAAGAGCGCATTCCATCTGCAGATTTTATTGGGTTACAAACCACAATTATATCTGTTGCTTTGAAACTTGTAGCAGGAACCCCCAAATCATTTACAACTCTATCAAAAACTCCGTAAGGTGATGCTCCATGAATTGTTCCAGCCACAACATTTGCCAAGGCTCCAACACGCATTGCTTCGTAAAGTGCCTTTGCCTCTGAGCTTCTAACTTCACCAATTATTAAAGAGCTATCTCCCAATCTCAAACTTGTTCTAATTCCATCTTCTGCAGAAACTTCTGCTGTTGATTTTAACATTGAAGAACGAACTTTCATTCGGATAATATCATATTTTAATTTTCTTAAAGATTCTACAGGTAATTCTAAAGTATCTTCAATTACAATTATTCTAAATTTGGGGAGAATCTCTAAGAGTAAACTTCCAAGTAAAGAAGTTTTCCCAGAAGATCTTGTTCCTGCAACTAATAATGTTCTTGAACCGTCTATTAAAAAACTTAATAGTCCTGCTGCCAAAGGATTGAGCATTTTATTTTGGATAAATAATGGAAGAGTCCAAGGTGCCTCCCGATGTCTTCTAATTGAATAGGCCATTCCGTCTGGAGAAAGTGGTCTTTGGATTATAGCAATTCTCGCCCTTATCTTTCCTATTTCTAATTGAGTATCTAAAATTGGGTTTGCTTCATCCAATGGTCTTCCAGAAATCATTCTAAATTTAGCTGCCCATGAGTCTACATCTTCTTGACTTGGTAAAATATTTGTTGAACATTCATCATAATCTTGATGTCTTAAAAAAATATTTGTTAAGGGTATTGGTGCATTTAGAGAAATATCATGAAGCCTTTTGTCTTGTAATAAAACTTCTATCAACCCAAATCCAATAGTATTTCTCACAAGAATAGTTGATAATTGATTTAAATCAGAATAATTTAATTTTATACTTTTTGCTTGTGCTAAATCTTGTAGTAAATCTTTTGCAATATTAAAGAAGACTTGCCTCGTCCTATCTGTATCTGTGAACTCTTCTGCTTTAGGCTGATGTTCAATTAAAACTCCTCTTGCGAGATTTAAAAGAATATTTTGATCTTCATTTAATGAATTTTCTGGGGGGACTAAATGATAAATTAATTTTGCCTCTTCTTTCATTCTTAAAATAGTCACGAGAGATTCATCATATTTACTTCCTGAAATTTTATATTGATCCACAATTTCAGCTTCAGTTGGTAAATCCTGAACAAGACGTGTGAATGTAAAATTGGGGATTACATCTGGCTTAAATATTTTTTTATAAATTTCTCTTTCTCCTTTTCTATAATGTTCTGTATATTGAGAAATTGTTTGGATTATTTTTGTTTCGTCTAAAATATCAAAAATTCTTTCTAGAAGATTTATGTAACTTGATTGATCTGTTCTAAACATTTCTTCAATATGATCTAAATTAATTCTCGCCTTGATTAATATTTTTTTTAATTCATAATGTGCAGATAAGGGGTCTTGTTTTAATAAAAATAAAAAAGTAAAAAGATCATTATATCTTTGGGAAAAGAATTGTTGATAATTTTGATCTGATATTAATTTTTCAGGGGATAGAATCTTTTCTTGTTTGATTAAATAAATATACAATTGAGCAATTTCTAGCAAAAAGGATGTTTCTTTAAAATCATAGTTATAATTTTTTTGTTGAACAAATACTACTCTTGAAGCATTTGGATTTTCAATTAAAGCGTCGACTGTTTTTCCCATTATTTCTGGGGACTCTGCTAAATTTGGCACAAAAGGAGCTCCGAGATAATTAATATAAAGTACATCTTCTCCGCTTTCTCTTTCTATCTGGTAAGAATATAATGGCGCCTCTTTTTCAAATTGCATGATTAAAATAAGAATAGAAAGTTTAAAATGTTTTGTATAGAAAAGTATTTCTTTTTATTCTAATTTTTGTTTTAGCTTCCTTGTTTTTGAATAATGGAAAATCCCAAACAAACACAAAATGAATAAAATTCCTCCAATATAACTTGAAGAATTCTTAGAAAGGTTTCCTACGGCATTTCCAGTTATGTTAGTTGAGAGAAAAAATATTGCTAGGATGAATGCTCCCACAATCGCCAAGACTGGGCTTATTTTAGAAATTAATCTCCTCTCAGAAAAGTTATTCTCTCTCAAAAAACTTTCGAGAGTTCCCTCAAGCCTCTCAACGTCCTCCTTTCTCCCCTCCCGAGAAGAATCTTTTATTGCTTGCCTATACAAATTAGGAATCTTATCTGTCCTGTCTTCTACCCCAAGCCCTCCTGCCCTTACTGCTTCGACTTCTTCTCTAATTGCTCTTATAGCTTCTTCATATACTTCTGGCGCCCGCGGATCATGTTTTTTACTTAAATGCCCTGCCCAATAAATTTTTGGGAGACTGTTTTTGGGATTTAAATTTTGGAGAGCATTATGGCCTTTTGCAAATTTAGAAAATTCATATTCATTTTTTTCTAAAATAGTCCCATCAACATCAACTCCACCCACAACATCTCCTTGCTCATCTAAGAGGTCCCCCTCATAATTAAATCCCAAAGGTCCTAAAGGAGTTTTATAGTTATGAATAAATCCTTCCCTATTAGAAATCTCTGCGGGCCTAAAATTTCCATCTTTGAGACTTCCATGGATATACTTGCCCCTTGATGCTTCTCCTAATGCTTGGGGGTCAGAATTATTATCGAGTTCTGCTCGGATTTGTTTATCAGAATCATAAGGAATAAAAAATCCTCCCTTGTAAACACCCATTTCAATATCACTATGTCTTGAATCCTTCGAACTTACTTTTCTCGCCATAATAATAAAATAACTTTCTCCTTTTTAATTATTTCTATATTTATCAATTTCATTAATTCATAAATCAAAACAAATTTAAACTAATTAAACTTTAATTTTCCATGGAAGAAAACGAAGGTGATTACTCTTACCAAGATTTTGGCGGTGCGAATACTAAGATAAGAGACTTGGAAGAGAAACAAAATATTATGAAAGACCGATTACTTTTAATAGGACGAAATCTTATTGAAACTAGAGAAGAATTAAATGGAAAAATTTTGGAAATAAAAAAAGATATTGAAATTCTTAAACAGGTTATGGAGAGGACAAAATCTTTTTTAGAGGCTGCCTCATCAGAATTTTCAAAATTTGCAAAAAAAGAGGATTTGGAAATTTTAACAAAACAGGCAAAAATGTTTCAGCCATTAGAATTTGTTAGAAAATCTGAATTAAAAAATTAAAATACAATGGCTTTAATAGAACAAGTTACTCAAATGAAAAATCAAGGAATGGACGAAAGCCAGATTTCTGAAAATTTACAACAACAAGGATTTGCCCCAAGGGAAGTTCAAGATGCATTAGGACAATCTCAAGTTAAGAATGCTGTAATGGGAAATGAGCCACAAGAGGCCCAAAGTGTACCTCAAGAAAGCTATTCCCCCCAACAAGAACAATATGCTCCGCAAGAAAATTATTCTCAAGAAGGATATGCCCCTCAAGCAGGTGGGTATCCCGAAGCTGAGGGCTATGGAAATTATCCTGCTGTGCAGACCGGAGGAACAGATAATATGATTGAAATTTCAGAACAAGTTTTTTCTGAAAAAATTAAAAAAGTAGATAAAAATATTCATGACTTAGTTGAATTTAAAACACTTGCTGGAACAAAAATTGATTTATTTGAAGATAGAATTAAAAGAATAGAAGCTATGATTGATAATTTACAAATTAAAGTTTTGGAAAAAATAGGTTCTTATGGGAAAGAATTGGCAAAAACAAAAAAAGAAGTTGCAATGGTAGAAGATAGTTTTGGGAAAATGGTTAATAGAATAGCAGACAAACCATTGAGAAAAAAAGTTCATAAAAAGAGAAAATAAAATTTTTATAAAAAAATAATTAATTCTTAATTAAAAAATTATGCTGGTTTTGCAGGAGATGTAGCACTTAATGCCTGAGAAAGAAGGGTATTCGTATTCTCCTCAGTAGATTTTGTTGCACTTCCTACAACTACAAGCACCACAATTGCTAGAACAATTAAAGGGCCCCAACCCTGAGGAATAAAATCAAAGAATCCTCCACTAGTAAAATCAAAAATTCCTAATGAATTTAATGCAATAAAAACAACCATTGCCAAAGATCCCCAAAGGAAAATCTTGCTCACTACCTTATTTGCTGGCCCTACAAATAACCCCATTACAATTAAAATTAATAATATAATTGATATTACAATGCCCAATTGAGGGAAAAGTTTTTGGAAAAATATTGAGACCATCCCAAATTGAAGAGACATTAATGCTGTTGATAAAGCAATAATTGCATTTATCGCCTTACTTTTATCGTCTCCGAAAAGATTTACTTTGTTTAAAATTCCGTATATTAATGAAAAAATTAAAAGAAAAGGAAGAACATAACTAAAGACTCCCATTTGTTCCCACTGGGCTAAAATATTTCCAAATTCTCCACCATAAAAATTTGCTGAAGCGAGCATCATCCCTTTTAATAACATATTAATAATTAATTAAAGATGTTTATAAATATTGTGTTATAAAATTATTTGCTCTTGAGAATAACCGCTAGCACAATTGCTATCATTGCCATAAATGAAAAATTAGTCCAGAAAGATGCACTCCAACTTTCTCTAAATAAAAAATTAAAAACTGAATTTTCAACACCAGTTGCCCAAAGAACTGCAATTATAATAATCATGAACCCTACTATACCAACAACCCACTTAACTTTTCCATCCAATATATCTGCATCTAATTTATTCCCTGAAACAAAACCCCAAAGCATCAAAGCCACAAAAACAATAACTAGAGATACTGTTAAGAATAAAATCATATTACCCACAACATCTTTAGGATAAGCAACACCGACGAAAATTAGGCCAATTACAAAAGAAATAATTGCATTTACTTGTTGATTTTCTCCAAGAAGTTTTGTCTTGGCGAGGACTGCATAAACTAACACAAATATTAAAAGAAAAGGGAGTATAAACTTAGTTACTACCCAATGTTGTAAAATTGTTTCACTCATTTATTTTTCCTCTTTTTATTATAAATCAAGCTGATCCAGATCTGACTCTGGATTTGGCAAAGCGCCCTTGCTTATTATAAAAACATCACTAATTGCCTTAACAAATTGGTGCGGGATAATTACTCCTCTTGCCCCAGATAAAAGAGATGCCATTGAACCATCAACTTTTATTCTCCATCCATCTATTTTATTCTCAGATAAATTTGCTTCTTCGATGCTCCCAAAAAAATCTCCACCATCTGTAAAAACTTTTGAACCAATTACTTCACTTATTTTTTTAATTCTCATATAGAAAAATATCTAAACTTATTTAAATACTTTTCCATTATCCAATATATGCTAAATAGAAGAGAGATTACAACTATATTAATTTCCTCATTAATATTAGGCTTTATAATAAGTTTAGTTGAAACATGGCAGATTTTTCTTTACAGCTTGCTCTTGATTTTTTTAGTTATTTTAGTAAATGTTTTTGCAAAAAAAGTTGCTGGTTTTTATCTTGAATCAGATATAGAAATTGGTTTGTGGGAAATTCGTAGAATGGGACTTTTCCATTTTTTTAATGTTTCCCCGAAGAAGACTCATCCTTCACAAGAATTGAAAAGACCTTTCCCTGCAGGATTATTTTTTCCAATTGTTCTGAAAGTTATAACTCTTGGTTTTTTTAATTGGCTTGCTTGTTTAACTTTTGAAGTTAAGCCAAGAATTTATCGAGCTGCAAAAAAGCATGGGTTGTATAAATATTCTGAAATGACTGAATGGCATATTGGATTGATTGCGGCGGCAGGTGTTTTTGCAAATCTTGTTTTTGCAATTATTGGATATTTTGTTGGATATGGAGATTTTGCAAGATTAAGTATTTATTTTGCGTTTTTTAGCATTATCCCTCTTTCTGATTTAGATGGGAACAAGATCTTTTTTGGAAGTATAATTTTATGGAGCTTTTTGAGTGCATTAGTTTTAATTGGCCTAGGTTATGCTTTTTTTCTTATTTAGAGGTACTAAATTAATATAAAGAGTTTACGTTTTTTCTCCTAATGAAATATCTTCAAGGAATTGAACCACGAGAATATCAGCAAAAGATTTTTGAAACTTGTGTTGAGAAAAATTGCTTAGTTGTTTTGCCAACTGGCTTAGGGAAAACTCTTATTGCATTGATGTTAACTATCGAGCGGATGATGAAATTTCCTGGGCAGAAAGTTGTAATTCTTGCCCCGACAAAACCCCTTGCTGAACAGCATTTAAATTCTTTTAAAAAATATCTCCCTGAATTATTTGGAGAACTGCAATTATTTACTGGGGCTGTGACTGCTGAGAATAGGAAGAAAATTTGGAGAACTGCAGATATTATCTTTTCAACTCCGCAATGTGTTGCAAATGATATTAAGAAAAATCTTTATGATTTATCAGAAGTTTGTTTGCTTGTTGAAGATGAGGCTCATCGTTGTGTTAAAAATTATGATTATAATTTTCTTGCGAAGAGATATTTGTATCAGGCAGAAAATCCTAGAATTATTGGGCTGACTGCTTCGCCAGGAAGTGATGCTGGGAAGATTAAAACTATTTGTAGGAATTTGTCTGTGAACGCTGTTGAGTTGAGGACGCGGGAAAGTGAAGATGTTAAGAAATATTTGCAGGAGAGAGAATATGAGAAGGTTATGGTTGATTTTCCTCCAGAGTTTGAAGAAATGAGACATGTTCTTTTGAAATTATTTAATAAATATGTGGAAGAATTAAAATATAGGAAGGTTCTTTTTGGCCCTGTTTCAAAAATTGCTTTGATTAAACTTCAACAGAGAATCATGGGAACTTTGGCGAAGGGATTGAAGAATTGGAATTATATGCTTGGCGCTTCAGCTTGTGCACAGGCGATTAAAATCCAGCATGCCTTGGAATTATTAGAGACTCAGACTTTAGAAAGTTTTCATGTTTATTTGAAAAAACTTTTTGACGAGGCTGCAAAGAAAAAAAGCAAAGGGGTTGTAAAATTAGTTGCAAAGCCGGAATTTAATTATGTTTTTATGACTTCAAATGAATTGCTTTCTAAAAAACGGGAACATCCGAAGATTCAGAAATTGATGGAAATTGTAGAAAGAGAAAGAAAAAACAATAGTAAGATGAAAATAATATTATTCACACAATTTAGAGACAGCGCGGTTGTTATTAATAAAAATTTAAATGAGTTGGAAGGAATTAAAGCTAAAATTTTTGTTGGGCAGGCGAAGAAGAAAGGATTGGGGATGAATCAAAAAGAGCAGAAGAAAATTATTGAAGAATTTTCTGCAGGAGATTTTAATGTTTTGTGTGCGACTTGTATTGCTGAAGAGGGATTAGATATTCCTGAAGTTAATGCTGTGATTTTTTATGAACCTGTTGCGTCTGCTATTCGAACCATTCAGAGGGCAGGAAGAACTGCGCGTTTGATGAAGGGCAAGATGATTATGCTGATAACAAAAAAAACTAGGGATGAAGTTTATTTTTATGTTTCAAGGGCTCGAGAGAAAGGAATGAGCAAGGCGATTGAGAGTGTTAGAGATGGTTTAGGGGAAAAAAGTGAGAGGCAGAAAGTTTTATAAACAGAAAATTGTCTCTATTTCTGAAACGGCCATAGTAAGTTGGTAATACCTGTTCCCTTTCCGAACACAGAAGTCAAGCATCTTACGCGGTTTGTGTTAGTGCCCGGCAAGGTGTCAAGCATCCGTGCTGTTTCGTTTTTATTTTTTCGAGCAATTTTTATACTATTAATCATTCTTTATTTTATGAAAATTAAGGAATCTAGAACAGAAGTTGAAAAAGAAGTTAATGAATTTTTTGAAAATATTCAAAATAAAACTCCCAAGGAAATTAAGAAAATTAAAAGACGCGCCATGGGAAAGAATATTGCCTTGAAAGATAGAAAAAAATTATTCTGTGGAAAATGCTTAAATCCATATTCGGGTAAGGAAAAAGTTCGAATTAAAGATGGGATTAAATCTATAACTTGTAATAATTGTGAAAAAATTTCTAGATGGAAAATTAAATAAAGTAGAGTAAACTAAATAAATTATGGCTTATGAATTGTCTGATAAAAGGAAAAATGAAATAAGAGACCGTATGGCTTTAGCGAGAAAAGTTATTACAGAAGACCCTAATAAATTGATAAGCATGATTGAGGATGTGAAATATGCTGCGAAAATGTCTTTAAGAAAATTAGCAACTGGACAAAGGGAAGAGATATATAATTTAAGACTCCAAAAATATTCTCTTGGTTCTTGTTAAAATTATTGTGATTATGATTTCTTAAAATCTTTTAAAAATTTAAATGTGGAAAATTAATTAACATACCTTTTTCGGTTCTGTAGTCCATAAACTTTTGCGTTTCATTAAAGATAATTCTACTTCTGAAAATTCCTTCTTAATTCCCAATCTTTGAATTAGTGAAGGACCATCATCAGATTTTTGCCTGGCCTCAACATCATTTTTTGCATAGAATCCTACAGACCTCTGTTTCCCATTTATAGAATAAATTGCACGATAATTATTTTGGGGTGGACCTAAAGACATAATAAAATAAAAGATAGTTTATTTATAAGAATTATTGTGATTAACTTTTCTTAAACTTTCCAACTAACTCAATTAAATCTGTTTGTCCAAGAAACATTGATCTGCAACAGTATCTTTCTAAGCCAAGCTCATCAAGAACCTTTTTCGCGTTTTCGCCTTCTGAGACTCGCTTTTTGAATTGTTCCCAAAGCTGAGCAATTGGCTTTCCGCATGAAAAACATCTAACTGGAATTATCATATAATTAATGCTGAAATTTAGTTTATAAAACTTACGACAGATATATTTAAATAGAAAAACAGAGAATATAGTCTATGGCAGAAAAAAGGTCTACGGTGATTCAATTAAAGGATGTTTTTAAATATTATAAAATGGGGGATGTGACTGTTAAGGCAGTTGATGGAGTTAATATTTCAATTAAGAAAGGTGAGTTTGTTGCGATTATGGGGCCTTCTGGTTCTGGGAAATCTACTAGCATGAATCTTGTTGGAAGCTTGGATGTTCCAACAAAAGGGAAGATTTTCTTAGGTGGAGAAGATATTTCAAAATTAGAAGAATCTGACTTAGCTCAAATTCGTGGAAAGAAAATTGGATTTATTTTTCAGTCATTTAATTTAATTCCTAACTTAACTGTTAAAGAAAATATTATGTTGCCGATGATGTTTCAAGGTGTTGAAAAAGAAGAGAGGTCAGAAATTGCTGAGAAATTATTAGATAAGGTGGATTTAGGAGATAGAGGAGACCATTATCCTAATCAGATTTCTGGGGGACAAATGCAAAGAGTTGCGATTGCGCGTGCTTTATCAAATGACCCGGAAGTTATTTTGGCTGATGAACCAACAGGAAATTTAGATACAAAAACTGGAGAAAAAGTTATGGATTTTTTGAAGCAGTTGAATAAAGAAGGAAAGACAATAATTATGGTTACTCACGAGCCTGAATTAGCTGAGGCTTATGCTGAAAAAGTTTATTGGCTGAAAGATGGGAAGGTTGCAAAAATAACTCATAAAAAAAATGGTTTTAAAGTCGTGCATACAGAAAGAAGTTTGTATGGAAAGAAAAGTTCTAAAGGTAAAAAGAGGAAGAGGTAGATGATCCAAGATTATTTTGCATTATCCTTGAAAAACTTAAAACATAGAGGTATTCGTTCGTGGCTAACTCTTCTTGGAATCTTTATTGGAATTCTCGCTGTGGTGTCCTTAATTAGTTTGGGAAGTGGATTGAAGCTTGGTGTGATGTCTCAGTTTGGAGTTAGCTCTACAGATATAATTACTGTTCAAGCAGGAGGGTTGAATAATTATGGGCCTCCAGGTTCTGGTGTAGTAAATGCTCTAACTGAGGAAGATGCTGAAGCAATTGAAAAGTTAAGTTTAGTTGAAAAAGCAATTCCAAGGTACCTCCCTTCTGGAAAATTAGAATTTAATGATAAAGTTAATTTTGGTTATGCTATGTCTGTTCCAGATAATCCAAATAGGAAATTAACTTATGATATATTAGAGTTAGAGGCAGAATATGGGAGATTGCTTAAGGATGGAGATATGAATAAAGTTCTTTTGGGAAATAATTTTTATGCAGACAAAGCTGGTTTTGATAAAAAAATTGTTCCGGGAAATACAATTATTTTGCAGGATAGAAAATTTCAAGTTGTTGGAATTGCAAAAAGGAAAGGAAGTTTTGTTTTTGATAATGTTGTTTATGTAAATGAAGATGTTTTAAAAGATTTAATGAATATTGGGGATGAAGTAGATATTATTGCTGTTAGAGTTAAGGATAAAGATTCCATAGGAAAAGCTAAGGAGGATATTGAAAAACTTTTGAGGAAGATAAGGAGTGTTAAGGAAGGGGAAGAGGATTTTGAGGTTTCAACTCCAGATTCTTCCTTGAAAACGGTTAATAGTATTCTTGGGGGGGTTCAGGCGTTTATTATTGTGATTGCAAGTATGTCTATTTTGGTTGGATCATTGGGAATTGTAAATACTATGACAACTTCTGTTTTAGAAAGAAAAAAACAAATTGGAATTATGAAAGCAATTGGTGCACGGAATAAAGATATTTTTTATAACTTTTTTATTGAGGCTGGTTTGATGGGATTGATTGGAGGAATTTTTGGAGTTGTGTTTGGAGTTATTATTGGTTATATTGGAACTGTTGGAATTAATAATTTTATTGGAGCTTCTGTAAAACCTGAAATTGATTTTATTTTTATAATTCTTGTTTTAATTGGAAGTTTTTTAATTGGGTCTGTTGCAGGAATTACTCCTGCTATGAATGCGGCTAAACAAAATCCCGTGGAGGCCTTGAGAGGATGAAAATAAGAGATGAAAAAATAATTGAGAAAGTGATCAAATCAGTCTTTGCAAATTCTACTCTTGAAAAGCATGAAAGGTTTTCTACTGGGCTAGTAAGCCCTACCTTTAAGGTGTTTATTAAAAACCCAACTAAAGTGATTGTTACAAAATTTACTAAATTAAAAAGAGAAAAAATTTCTCGCAAAAATAATAAGATATTGAATTACCTAAATGAGAAATCAATTTCTGTGCCGAAAGTTTTTTTTGAAGGCGTTAGAAATAAAAAATTTATTACTCTTATGGAATTTCTTCCAGGAGATGTTGGAAGTGAAATTTATAGAAACTCTAAGAATAATTTAAAGAAAAAGATTTTAGTTAATTTTGGAAGAATTTTGAAAAATATTCATAATCTCAAAATACCCTCTTTTTGGTCACACCAAAAACATGAGATAAAAAATAAAAAAGAATGGAAAGCTTGGACAAAACTAAGAATTGATAAATATCTTAAATTTTTTAAAAGAAAATTAACTAATTATAAACTATTGGAAGAAGAGCTAAATGTTTTCTGGGATATCTTGAAAGAAGAAAAAATTGACCTTGTTCCCTTACATTGGGATTTCCATCTCCATAACGTTAATGTTAATTCTAAGGGGGATATTGTTGGAGTTTTTGATTTTGATAATGCGATGAAGGGACATAGCCTTTCAGATATTGGGCAGGCTTTCTATTGGATGATTTTTGAGATGGATGATCCCAAAAGTTTTGGAAATTTCTTAAAAGGATATAAAAATAATTTTTCCAAAAAAGAATTGAAACTTATTCAGGGGTATTTCTTATTACATCTCTTGGCTGTATCTAGAAGTATTTGGTTTAGAAAAAATAGTTTGGAGTGGATTATTGAGAAACATAAAAATATCTTAGATGATTTTTTTAGGGGCAAAATAAATTTGGAGAAAATATCAAAATGAAACTTTATCATGGCTCCACAAAAAAATTGAAAGTGCTAAAGCCTACCCTAGCCAAAGGAATTAATAAATTTGAAAATCAGAAAGCTATTTTTTTATGTAAAACTTTTAATCATGCTGCGCTCTATGCAATTGGAAAAAATTTAAAGAATAAAAATTCTTTTTTAATTAAACCAAATAAATTAATAATTGCTGGAAAACCAAAATTATCTTCAGGCTATGTTTATGAAGTTAATGTTTCTGCAAAAAAAGGACCAAGAGAACAATATTCTTTTGATAAAGAAATTAAAGATTTTAAAATTAAAAAAGTCTCTTGGAAAGATTATTTTAGTAAAATTCTTTTTGTAAAAACAAAGGAGGAATTATTAAAACATTTAAAATGATAATCTCAGAAGAAAACATAAAATATTCGTTGAAGAATTTGTATCAACGAAAGTCTAGAAGTTTGCTAACGATTGTTTCAATCTTCGTCGGAATAATGACTATTTTTGTTTTTATTAGCTTCGGACTTGGGCTCTATAGTTATGTTGGAGAATTTACAACAGGTTCGTCTGCAGATAAAGTAATTATTCAGCCAAGAGGGTCTGGTATGCCAGGATTAGATAATACATTTGCTTTGACTGACGATGATTTAGATGCTATTTCAAAAACGTCTGGAGTTTATGAAGCAAGTGGTGTGGTTTTCAAGGTTGTTGAAGTTGAAAAAAGTGGGGCTAAAAAATATACTTTTATGATGGGTTATGATCCGAAGACGCCGTTAATTATGGAATTTTTTGATATGGATATGGATAAGGGAAGATGGTTAAAATCAGGTGAAAAAAATAAAGCTATTTTTGGTTATAATTATCAAATTGATGATAGGATTTTTTCAAGAGGTTATGATTTAAATGATAATTTAAAAGTTGATGGTGGGAAAATAAAAGCTGTTGGGTTTTTTGAATCTGTTGGGAGCCCGCCAGATGATGCACAGATTTATGTTACAAATGATTTTATTGAGGAATTGTATCCCAATGAAACCATTTCTTATGGTTGGATTATTGCAAGAGTTGACCCCTCAAATATAGATAATGTTGTTGAAAATATTGAAAAAAATTTAAGAAAAGAAAGAGATTTAGAAAAAGGAAAAGAAGATTTCTATGTTCAATCATTTCAAGATATGATGGAAACTTATGCAAATGTTTTAAATGGTATTGTTGGCTTTATTATTTTAATTGCTTTGATTTCTGTTTTTGTTTCTGCTATTAATACTGCCAATACTATGATTACCTCTGTGTTGGAAAGATATAAAGAAATTGGGATTATCAAATCTATTGGGGCTAGAAACTCTGAGATTTTTAAAATCTTTTTATTTGAATCTGGATTTTTAGGATTTGTTGCAGGGGTTGTTGGTGTTTGGTTTGGGTTTTCATTTAGTTTTATTGGAGGAAAATTATTAACTAATTTAGGCTGGGGATTTTTAAGTCCAAGTTATCCTGCTTCACTTTTTATTGGATGTATTTTATTTGCAACAATAACTGGTGCAATTTCTGGAGTTATTCCTGCTATGAAAGCTTCGAAGATTAATCCTGTAGATGCCTTACGTTACGAATAAATTTTAGAGGATTTATTATATTCTTAGAAGGTTGAAGATAAAAAACTAAAATTATCTACTTAATTAATGAGAAAACTCCGCGGTTTTATCAAAGATAAATCCAAATAATTAGCTTCACCGAAAATATTTTAAACAACTATTCCCCTAATTCTTTATGAAAAATCAAATATTAGATTCAATAAAAAAATATTTTTTTAGATTCATAAAAAAAATGAAATGGTGGATTGTCTTTGGATTTTTATTTTTTGGATTAACTGGTTTAAGTAGTTCCGAAGGAGATTTTATAATTTTTCTTTATACTTTCTTGCCTTATATTTTAGGTTTTTCTGTTGCTTTAATAATTATTTATTATTTTAAATATGGAGAAAAATAAAAATTAACGATGGTAAGCGAATGGATAATTGAAGCAAGAGAAAATTGGGCTTATCAAAAACTTAAACAAAAATTTAAGGATGAAGAGATTTTAAAATTTAATATAACCATCACAAACCAACATTTTTCTTATTTAATAAAGAAAGATGATTTGAAATTTTCTGGAAAAACAATTATATTCCCAAGTGATTTTTATATGTTTTTTTGGTTTATAAAAAATCTTTTCGAAAAAGATGAAGAAGTCAAATTTAAAAGATATGAGGCGGATAGAATGGACATGATATTTGTAGGCCCAGGAGTTCCGGGACAAGAAAGCTTTGTATATAACCTTAAAATTAAATAAAAACAAACTTCTTTTTTAAAAAAAAGAAACAAAAAAATCACTTATGCAAACTTTTATGTTTTGCCTTTTTCTTTTTTTGTCTTCTATAAATCCAATAAATAAATCCAGCAATTACTATTAAAATTAAAATATATGTTGAAGTTGATAATCCTTTACTTTCCCCATTTCTCCCTTCAAACATTTCTGGATTAAAGTAAACTTTTTCCGTAGTAGTTCGTCGTGTGTTGATTTCGTCGCTGTAATAAATTGTTAATTCAATTTCCCCTTCTTCTGGACTTGCCTCAAACTCTGCGGTTGTGTAATCATTTGAATCTAAATCCCCTACAATATTAATACTTGAACCCTTTACATTAATATTTTCTTGTTCAGGAATTTCAATTGTTAAAGCCTCTACATCGCTTTCCCCAATGTTTAAAATTTCTAATGTTAAAATTTTTGTAGAGGGTTGATAATCTTTAATATAAACTTCGAAATCAACTCTAACATCTTCTACATGTAAATTAAATTGCTTTGAAAGTGTTGATTGGGTTATTAATCCTGAGGAATATAAAACCTCAAGAGGGTTATCTCCTTCAAGAGCATCTGGGTCTACCCTCACTTTGAAGGGCACCATTAAAGAAGAACTATAATCCTTTGTAAATGTCCCTGCTTTTATTTCTACTCTTGACTCCACATTTGGGTCAAAAGAAATTGGGTATTTTGGGACAAGCTCAAACACAACATTTTGACAATCTGCATTTTCTACACCTGTTATTTGAAAAACTAATTTTACATAATCCCCTGGGACAGCAGGATATGGGTCTTGATTTAATAGAGAAACCTCTAAATTACAAGGAGAACTAGCACTTACAAGTGTAATTAATAATAAAGCGCATGCAAATAACATCAATCCTCTTTTTAACATATATCCTATATTAGATTACTATTTATAAATCTTATGAAAAATCTAAATAAAAACCTTTAAATACCTTCAATATTTCAATTTTTTACCTGCGAGTTCACGCGTAAGCAGAAGATATTTTCTTCTGTAAATTTAAAATGAAAAGTAAAACTAAAATTTCAAACCAAGCGAAAAGAAAATTTAATCCAGAATTAGTTGAAACTATTAAATTGTGTAAGAAAAAAGAAAATTCTTTAAAAATTGCTTCAATACTTTCTCAACCCAGAAGACAAAGAGTTAATTTAAATCTTAGAGAAATTAATGAGAAATCAAAAGAAGGGGAAAAAGTTCTCATCCCAGGAAAAGTTTTATCTCAAGGAGAATTAGATAAAAAAATTAAGATTGTTGCATTTAATTTTTCAGAAAAAGCAAGAGAAAAACTATTAAATTCAAAATGTGATATAAAAACGATTTTAGAAGAAATTAAATCAAATCCTGAAATGAAGGATATAAAAATAATCAGATGAAAATTATAGACGGAACAAATGCGGTATTGGGAAGATTGGCTAGTTATGTTGCCAAAGAAACTCTAAAGGGTGAAGAAGTTGTTATTTTAAATTGTGATAAAGTAATTATTACTGGAAATCAAAAAACAACTGAAAGAGAATTTTTGGAAAAAAGAAGTAGATTTGGACATAGTCAAAAAGGGCCAAAACATATTAAGACTTCGGAGAGAATTGTAAAAAGAGCTATTAGGGGAATGTTGCCAAATCATAGGTTTGGGAGAGGAAGAGAGGCTTGGAAAAGAGTTATGTGCCACAATAAAGTCCCAAAAGAATTTGAAGATAAAAAAATGATCAAGGCTGGAAAGCCAAAAACATGTAAATATTCTGAGGTAAAACACTTTTCAAAATAAAATGGCAATTGAAACAAAATATAAAAAAATTATAACTTCAGGTAAGAGAAAGCGAGCAGTTGCAAGAGCTGTAATTATTGGGGGAACTGGTAAAGTTAAGATTCATAATAAAGATTATAATCACTTACAAATGTTTGATAAACTTAAAATTCAAGAACCACTTAAAATCGCAGAACATGTCTTGGGGAAAATTGATTTTAATGTTGATATTACTGTAAAGGGCGGTGGAGAAAAAGGCCAAATTGATGCTGCAAGAACTGCTTTAGCAAGAGCAATTGTTGAATTTTCAAAATCTCAAGAACTTGAAAAATCTTTTTTAGAATATGATAGAAATCTTTTAATCGCAGATGTTCGAAGGAAAGAAGCTTACAAGCCAGGAGATTCTAAGGCGAGAGCGAAGAGACAAAGTTCTAAGAGATAGTTTTATTTTCCATAAGGAGTTAATAATTTTTTTGACGTTTCCCAATATAAATTTTTACAAACAGGTCTTCCATGCCCCATATAACATCTATGACTTTCAACTTCTTCAACACATAAATATTTATTATGAGCATTACAAAAAATTCTATCTTGAGTGGCCAATCTTAATATTTTAATTCTTCTTTTCGCAATTCTTTTTTGAGTTTGCGTTGAATTAAAATTATTTTTTAATTTTGGGTCAATTATTTCAACTAATTTTGATTCTTTAGGTTTATTCTTTTTCCTAATCCCAATTTGAATTGGCTTTGTTTTTTCTTGAGGGACTGTTTTTTTCGGTTTTTTACCTCTCGCCATTAAAATTTTTAATATTAAAATAATATAAAAGATTATTGGTGTTTGAAATAATTTCAAAAACATTTATAAATTGGAAATCTATTTAATTATATGGTTAAAAAAATACAAGGCAAATCAAAAAAGAAGGTTAATTGGTTAGCTGCATTATTACTTTCAATATTTTTAGGTGGACTTGGCGTGGATAGATTTATTATGGGACAAGTTGGAATTGGAATTTTAAAATTAATTACTTTCGGAGGTTGTGGAATTTGGGCACTTATTGATATAATCCTAATTGCCACAAAACACGAATTTGATGGTGTTGAATGGGAATTTTAAAGAACTTTTCTTCAAAAATATTCACATTAAGTTATCCAAAATATAGATTTTTTGTTTTTTTAATTGTTTTAATTTTATTATTTATAATTCCTGTTGAAGTTTTAGAAAATTCTCCTAATCTTTCAATTTGTTCAAGAATTTTAGGGGATAAATGTTATTCTGTTGGGATTACCCGAGGAGTTTCAAGTTTACTCAAGGGAAATTTTTCACAAGCATTAGAATATAATTTTCTTAGCTTTGGTGTTTTATTTATTTTAATTTGTTTTATTATGCATGATTTTTCAAAAACATTTATAAATTGGAAATCTATTTAATTATATGAGTGAAAGAGTAGAAATATTAATGCGTGTTGTTGTTGCAATTGTTACTGGAGTTATTCTTAGTGTTTGGAAATGGCTTATTCTTGCACTAGGAGTTATTAATTGGATTTTCACTTTATTTGCTGGGCGAAGATTAAAAGATCTCGCAGATTTATGTGAAGTTTGGAACACTCAGACGTATATATTTATTAGATATATGACTTTAATTACAAATGAAAGACCCTTCCCATTTAGAAGCTTAACAAAAAATATTAGTAAATTTAGTAAGAAATAATTTTTATTTTTTCTTCATTAGTTCTCTTTGATTTAATAACATTAAAATTACTGCAGGAATTATAAAAAGCCAATCAATTGTGAATGCTAAAGCTAAACAAACTAATGCAATTATGGAGAATAAAACTACTTTAGGATTTTTCATTGGGTTTTCCTATTTTTTCTAGTTTATTTTGAACGTGATTAAATAATGTTGAGGAAAGTAATGGTTGGTGATTCCCGGGATGAATTTGCCCGTCAAATTTGATTTTCCCTAAATAAGTCTGGTTTTTTAGAATCTTTTTCACACCATTTACTGAAAAGCCAAACTTTTTTGAAAGCTGAGTTAAACTAATTGTTGAATTCAGAAATTCTTGAAAAATTTCCTGAACTTGGTAAGAATGCTCGGCAGGGATAAGCTTTTTCTCTTCTAATCTATACCCAAATGGAGCCCTAGTAACTACATCTCCATCTCTTGCCTTTTTATCCATTGCAAACTTTGTTCGTTCCCCAGTCACATTTCTCTCAAATTCTGCGAAAGCAGAAATTATATGAAACATTAATTTTCCTGAGGCAGATGTAGTTTCAATTTTATCTTGCAATGAAATAAAATCTATATCCCATTCTTTTAGCTTTTCAATTGTTTCAATCAAATCTTTTAGTGATCTTGAGAACCTATCCAATTTGTAAATAAAGATTGCTTGGAATTTTCTGAGTTCTGCATCTTCTAAAAGTTGCGTCATTTCAGGTCTTCCTTTGATATCTTTTGCAGATTTTCCCTCCTCTCTGTAAATTTTTGAAATTTCGTATCCTAAAGCCTTTGCATAATTTTGTAGGGCCTCTTCTTGGGCTGCGAGAGAAATCCCATGCCTTACTTGCTCTTCTGTTGAAACACGGATATATATTACTGCTTTTGGTTTTTGGTCTATCATTTTCCTCTTTTATATAGAAAGGCGTGCACTAAGGTTTATAAAACTATAGTTCACGTTCTCTTAGGATGCCCTTGGTGCACACATTATACACTGAGAATAGAGGTTTTTGGGATTTAGAGAAAAATTTATCCTAAAGCTTCTATTTCTTGTTCTAAAAGTTGGGCATAATAACCCAAGGCAGTATAAATATTTCCTTCTCCCGGCTCAAAAGTCCTCTTTAATCTAAATTGTAACTGAGTTAAATAATTGCTATGTGAAACCATTGAATCTGGCCCAGTAATTTTTATTAAAGGTAGAAGCATATTTAATGGACTTTTTTGAGCTAATTTTTTCTGAAGATCCGAAATCTTCCCCCTTGCTAAGTCAAATGCCACCTCTACATTTGTCTCTGCAAGATTTCCCCATTCTATTGGATAACTCATGAAAAAAGATAATTTTATTCTTTTTAAAAATATATATCTTAAACCAGGTAAATTTTTTGGTAATTTTATTGTGGCCTGCCGGCCTTGTGCACTTAGGTTGCCTTAGTTATTATATTTTAGAAGATATATAAAAATATAAAAGAATCTAATTTAACTTTGTATGATTAATCCAGAAATTATATCTCTTGGAAATGCTGGAAAAATAATAAGAATAATCCCAAATAAAGAAAGTGTTTTTCAAGAAAAGGCTTGGAGAGTATTTATGGGATTAAACCCCGAATGGGTCTATAGAGCTATGAAAATTGATCAGGGAAAAGTGAAGGATGAATTTAAAAGAAGGGGTTATGAATGGAGAAATTCTGCTAATTATTCTGAGGATTATTGTGCAGCAGAGGAAGGGGAAAGTGAAGAGTTTTTTACTTTTAGAAAAAATCATGGGGGATTGGCAAAAGCAATCCTACAAATTTGCATGGACCCTGAAGAAGATTTAGACTTTTTATTTAAAATATTAAAATACCCAATATATGCTAGAGTTATCTATCTTGATTATAATGAAACTAATATGGACACCCCAAAACAACAAATGGAATTAATCTCACTCTGTAAAGAGTATATTGAAATAATTGATGTCTTGATGGAGTAAATTTTTTGGTAATTTTATTGTGGCCTGCAGGCCTTGTGCACTTAGGTTGCCTTAGTTATTAGATGTTTAAGGGGTTTTCTTTATTTTAAGGTGTTTGGACAGGCTGTTTGTTTGTTTTATCGACGGGAATATTAACTTAAACAAACAGCTGTTTGAATTAAATTTATCTGCTTTTTGGCTGTTTAAAGGTGTTTGTGAGTGTTTGGACAGGCTGTTTGTCTGTTTTTTTTCTGACAAACAGCTGTTTTTTAGGGTATTTTTATTAATTTTTAGTAGTAATTTTTTAATTTTATCGACGAGGGAAAAAAGATATCCACGACGTAAACAAAACATTTTTAAACAATGTTTTGCAGATTATATTATGTTTGGTTGGTTTAATAAAAAAAAAGATGTGGAAGAAGTAAGAGAAGAAACAAAAAAAGGTTTTGAAGCAGTTAAAAAAGATATTGTTTCTGTTAGTGGCTGGATCAAACACCTTGATTCTGAGAAAAAAATACAAAAAAAGGAGTTACAAGACATAAAAGAAGTTTTATCGACGATTCAAATAGAAATGGATGGGCTAAAAAATGTACTTTCTTTGATGAATGAGTTAAATCCTAAACAGGTGTTTAAAACACCTAAGAGGGTGTCCAACAAACAAACAGCTGTTTATGCTGTTCAAACAGGTGTTCAAACAGGTGTTCAAACACCAAATTTAGGCCAATTTTCAATTACTGAAAGAGCAATAATAAGCATCTTATTAAACACAGATTTAAAGCTAAGTTATGATGATTTAGGAGCAATGCTTGGAAAAGAAAGATCTACTATAAGAGGCCAAATAAACTCAATAAAACAGAAAAGTGAGATTATTTCTGAAAAAATAGAGAAAAATGGTAAAAAGAGGGTGTATATAGAGGAAGATATAAAGGAAAAAATACTCAAAAAGTCGAAAGTGAGAGTTAATAGTGCTAAAAAAAATTGAAAAAGGTGAAATAAAATAAAAAAAGTTGTTTTTAAATTCTAAAAGTGAGAGTTTTAAACAATAAAAAAGAGTCAGACTCTCTAAAAAGAGTGTATTAAGGGTAATATCTAAAAAAAGATATAAAAAAGAACAAAAAAAGGGATTAATATCAACTTAAAGTGAGGATAAAAACAAGTTGATAATAGTTTAAACTATTTATTCGGTTAGGGGAATAACTTACTTAGAGGTCTCTTAATTGAAGTATTGTGTTTAAGCTTGCGATTTTTTTAAGGTTATTCGATATTTTTAATTGAATATTTTTATTATTTAATTTGACTTTCTCGACGGGAATTTTCTTTTTAATTAATCTACTAATATAATCTCTAATAGAGCTTTCAGTTAAATTTAATCTCTCTGATAAGGTTTTATAGTCGGAATACCCATGCTCTTCTTCTAGTTGATATAATGTGGAAAATACTAAAAGTTCTTGATCTGTTAATCTCTTAAATTTCAAGCGAATTTCTTTTTTAAGAACATCTAGCGAGTTTAAAGTTTGTATTGCATTTTCAAAAGAATTTTCATCAGATTTAAGGGCAAAATCTGTCTGTCTGTCTGTCTGTCTGTCTGTCTGTCTGTCTGTCTGAACCCCTTCATTTCTTATGGAAACCCCCATATTTTGGGACTTTAAGCCCCTAAGAGAGGTGTTATCTGTCGAAGTCGGAGCTATATTTGTCTGCTCCATAGTATTATCTGTCGAAAGAATCTTTTCTTGTTTTTTGGCTAAATTAACTAATAATTCATTATTCTGATCTAAATTTTCCCTAATTAAATCGATTTCTTTTTTTAAAAAATTCATGTCTTGCTTCACTTTTTGAAAAGCATTTATTATATCATCCATTTATTAAATAAAATTTAGAAGTATAAAAACTTTCAGATGATAAAACATATCTTTTTGGTTATTGTCTATTCTTATATGCAGTATAAGTCTCTTCACTTAATGCCCATCTAGCCCTTCGAAGATATTGTTTTCCTTTGGGATTTTTATTAATTTTTTTAATTAATTTTTTTGAATTTAAATCAATTAATAATTTTTTAATAAATTCTTCATCTCTAGCTAACTCTCTTGCTATATGTGATGTAAAAATTGGTTTAGGGGAGATTAAGAATAATGTGGCTAAAATTTGTTCAGATATCTTATCTTTTTTTTCTTTAGAAATTTTCATGAATTAAAGAAGTTATTCGGTTTTAAAAAAGTATGTCTATTCTTTTTTTTCTGGTGCCTTAAGTGTGGGAAAAGGCACATGATATGGAAGGTTCATTTCATCTTCTAATTGAAGCGCCTTTATATTGGCTTTTCTAATAATTAAATTAAATAAAGTAATTTTAAAATCATCTTCTAATTCTTTATCCTTCCACTGTTTTAATACCTCTCTTGATACCTTTGCCTCAACTTCGATCGCTATTGCTCCTGAAAGCTCTATTTTTGCTATTTCTGGTGAATATTCAATAGTATATTTGAATTTTATTTCTAATAATTCCCCTTTTGGTTTGAAAAACCCAGAATTTGGAGAATTTATTTCAGATATGTCTATACTTGTGTTAATTTTTGTTTCTCTTGTCGCAGGAGAAAATTTTTCTACACTAATTTTATTAAAACTAAATCCTATTAATTTCATTTTAATATTAAAAAAAACTTGTTTTTAAAGATTTATATTAATTATTAAATAGGTTTTAAAGAAGAATATTTAAATTAAGTAGAAAGAATGGCTTTAAACAAGATCTTCTTCAGAGATAACTAAAAAGTCGCTTATAGAGATTATTGCACTATGTGGGACTAATAATTCATTAGTTGATATTTTCTCTAAATTAAGGTTTTTTGTATAAGGTGTCGCATCTTTTAATAAAACGTTTATTAATTCCCCTGAATTTGTTTCAAATGTTATGTCTTTAACAAACCCCAGTCTCTTACCTTCCTTTGTTACAACCATCTTTCCTATTAAACTATTAAAAGAATTTTTATCTTGCATGATAAATCCAGAAGAAAATAATTTATAAACTTTTCTGTGAATTTATATAGAGTTAAAAGACTCTATGATTGATGATTTTTGGACTTTTTGAGTGTGTGTCCCCATGATTTCCTATAGAAGTATTTATAAATAAAAATTTTGTTTTTTTTTATTTTTATTTTATTTATATTATTATATATATTATAGTATATATATTATATATTATATATAAAATTTAATATTTTTAGATTTTTTTATTAATTTTTTTATTAAAATTATATTATATTTATTTTTTAAAAATTAGATTTTTTTATTAGATTATATTTATAATTAAATTAAATTATAAATTTTATTTTATTATAAAAAATAAATATAATAATATAAATATTAAGTTAATTTATAGATTTAAGGTAATTTTTTAATTTAAATAATATTTAAAAATAATTTTTTAATAAATATCTTAATATAATTCTTTTTTTCCATTGGAAATGTTGGTGTTCTTATTTTTTAGTGATTATAATCTTTTATATAATAAATTTTGTTTTTTTCGTTGGGTTATAATTTGTATAACATTTTTCCATAGGAAATCATACTGTGAGAGATTATATATTTCATATAACCTAAGAGTTTAAATATGAAACAAAATTTAATTTAAAATGGGGTCGGATCTAGATAATATTTTTGAATCTTTTGATAAAAATAGAATTTTTCAAGATAAAATTATTTTACAAGTTCATCATCAACCAGATGAAATTATTCATCGAGGGGATCAGATAAATCAAATTGCATCTATTCTTGCGCCTGTTTTGAGAGGAGAGAAGCCAAGTAATCTTTTTTTATATGGTAAAACTGGAACAGGAAAAACATTATCTATACAAAAAGTTAAAGAGGAACTTTTGAAAAGAATGAAACCTGCTGCAGATTTTAAATTGAGGGTGGAATATTTAAATTGTAAATTAAAGAAAGTTTCTGATACAGAATATAGGATTTTGGCAGAGCTTATTCGAAAGATGGGTGGGATGGTTCCTGCAACTGGGCTTCCTACAGAATCTGTTTATAATAAATTTATAGATATTATTGATAATGAGAAACAAATTGTTGTTTTGATTTTAGATGAGATTGATCAAACTGTGAAGAAAATTTCAGATAGTTTTCTTTATAATCTTACCAGGTTAAATTCCGAGCTTTCTAAAACTCAGATTTGTTTAGTTGGGATTAGTAATAATTTAACTTTTTTAGATGAGATTGATCCTCGTGTTAGAAGTTCTTTATCTGAAGAGGAGATTATTTTTCCTCCATATAATGCTTTGCAGTTGCAGGAAATTTTGAGTAAGAGGGCTGAGGTTGCCTTTAGAAAGGGTGTATTGCAAGAGGGTGTTATTGCAAAGTGCTCTGCCTTTGCGGCTCGTGAACATGGGGATGCGAGAAGGGCTTTGGATTTATTGAGGATAGCTGGGGAGTTGGCTGAAAGAAATGATTCTAAAAAAGTTTTATTAAAACATATTGATGAAGCAAATAGTAAATTAGAGAGAGATAAAATTTTAGATATTATTCGTACTGAGCCCAAACAGTTTCAGTTGGTTCTTTATTCTATAATGAGATTATTAGAAGAAAGTAAAGAAGAGGCAATTTTTACAGGAGATGTTTATAATCATTATCAAGATTTATGTAAAAAGAATAATTGTGAGGTTTTGACTCAAAGGAGAATGAGTGATATTCTTCAAGAATTTGATATGTTGGGGATAATTAATGTTCGTATTATTTCAAAGGGTCGTGGGGGGAGAATGAGGGAAATTAGGTTGGCGATTGCGAAAAATCTTGTTGTTCAGGCAAAAAAAATAATTGAAGATTCTTTAAATTATAATTGAATCTTTGTTTTAAAATGGAAAATAAAGAGATACTTAAATTTTGTTTACAGAAGGGACTTTTATTAGATGGAGACGCACTTTCTTTGTTTAATGGGTTAAGTGATATTAATTCTGTGAAACTTCTTCTTGAAAAAATTAAAATTAATACAGGGGAAAAAATTATTACTCGTGGTCTTTTTGAAAGAAATAGAGAACAATTAAATGAGTTTGTTTTAACTTTACCAGAGGAGAATCAAAAAAGTTTTGAAAAATTTAAAATTAAATTAGGGTTAAATATAGAGATTTCTCGTGAGGTGTCGTCTGTTATTGAAAATAAGGTTCTTAATGAGACTTCTGTTTTGGTTTTTTCTGAAAATGTTGTTAAGGGGAAGAAGGTGGTGGTTTCTGATTTTGTAAATTATTTTAGAAATAGGTTTTATGATATGAAAAGTATTTTACAAGAAAAACCTGAATTAAATGGATTAACTTCTATAAATAAATTGTCTCGTGATTCTCAAAGTGTTTCTTTAATAGGAATTATTTCAAATAAAACTATTACTAAAAATAAAAATATAATTTTTGAAATAGAAGATTTAACTGGGAAAATTAAAGTTTTGGTTAATTGTAAGAAAGAGGCTCTTTTTAAGGAAGCAGAGGATATTAGTTTAGATTCTGTTATTGGTTTTAAGGGGTCTGGGAATAGAGAGATTTTTTTTGTAAATGATATTTTTTTCCCTGATGCAGTACTTTCTGAAAGGAAAAAATCTCTTAAAGATGAGTCTGTTGTTTTTATTGGAGATCTTCATTATGGGAGTAAGCTTTTTCTTGAGGAAAATTTTTTAAAATTTATAGATTATCTTAATGGGAATGTTCCAAATACACCAGAGGCTGAAAAAATAAAATATCTTTTTATTGTAGGAGATCTTATTACGGGGGTTGGAAATTATCCTAATCAGGAGGCTGATTTAAAAGTAGGCGGGGTTGAAGAGCAATTTTCTTGTATCGCAAATTTATTAGGGAAAATTAGAAGTGATATTAAAATTATTATTTCTCCTGGGAATCATGATTGTGTTCGATTAATGGAGCCTCAGCCTAAAATTAATGAAAAATATGCCTGGCCATTGTATAAGATGAAAAATGTATTTATTACTGAGAATCCTTGTAATATTAATATTGGGGCTGTTCCTGGTTTTTCTGGTTTTAATATTTTAACTTATCATGGTTTTTCTTTTTTTTATTATGTTAATAATGTTCAATCTTTAATGAGTGTTAAAGCTGCAAGTTCACCTGAATTAATTATGAAATACCTTTTGAAAAATAGACATCTTGCACCATCTCAGGGTTCGACGCAGTATTTTCCTTTAGAAAAGGATCCTTTTATTATTAGGGATATTCCAGATATTTTTGTTTCTGGGCATACTCATAAAGGGGCTACTTCTTATTATAATAATATTTTAATTATTTCTATTTCTTGTTGGGAGGCGATGACTCCTTATATGGAGAAAGTTGGGAGTAAGCCTGATTTTTGTAAGGTTCCTATGTTTAATTTAAAGACGAGGGAAATTAAAATTTTGGATTTTGAATAATATAAAAATGAATGAAGAAATAATAGAAAAAGTGAGAATGTTTGTTGAAGAAGAATGTAAGAAGCCTATCTCTAAGTATGGGATGGATGCCTTGGAGAATCATTTTAAATCGGTAGTTTTTCATGTAGAAAAATTATCTGATGAATTTGGAGGAGATAAGGAAATTCTTATAATTTCTGCTTGGTTACATGATATTGGTTCGGTTATTTACGATCGAAAAAATCATCATATTACAGGGGCTGATATTGCTGAAAAAAAATTGAATGAATTTAATTATCCTTTAGAAAAAGTTAAAAAAGTTAAACATTGCATTCTTTGCCATAGGGGTTCCCAAAATATTCCTCCAGAGACGATTGAGGCTAAAATTCTTATTGAGGCTGATGCTCTTTCTGCTTTTGATTGTTTGAGTGGTCATTTTAAAGCTGCTTTTATATATGAGGGAAAAAATCAATTGGAGGCAAAAAAAGTTGTAAAAGAAAAATGGATAAATAAATATAAACAACTTTCTGAAATATCAAAAAAATTAGTTAAACCAAAATATGAGGCAGCAATGTTGCTTTTGGGAGATTAAATGGCATACACAAAAACAACGGAAAAATATTTTAAAGATTTAGAAAAGCAAGTTAGAAAAGTTTATGATATGGCTGAGGAGGCTAAAAAAACAGGATTGGATCCTGTGGATAAAGTTGAGATTCCTTTGGCGATGAGTATGGCTGAAAAAGTTGTGGGATTAATTTCTACTGTTTATCCTCAAGTAGAGGGTTCTGGAATTGCCAAAAGGATTTTGGAGTTGGAAGATGAATATGGAAAGTTAGACCCTACGGTTGTTTTTAAAATTGCTGAAGAGGTTGCGAAGCAAAAGTATTGTGAATTTGTTAGTTTGATTGAGGCTATTACTGCGGGAATTAGGGTTGGAATGGCTTATTATACCCTTGCTGTTGTTGCAAGTCCAATTGAAGGGTTTACTGGATTAAAGATTGAGAAGACACGAGAGGGGAAGGAATATTTTAAGGCATATTTCTCGGGGCCTATTCGTAGTGCAGGAACTACTGCTGGGTGTGTTAATTTAATGTTGATAGATTATTTGAGAGAACTTTTTGGTTATGCAAAATATGATCCTAGTGATGATGAAGTTGAAAGATATGTTACGGAAATTAATGATTTTCAGGAGAGAATTACAAATTTACAATATTTCCCATTAGAGGAAGAGATGAGATTTTTGGCAAAGCGTTTGCCAATTCAAGTTGCTGGCGAGCCTAGTGAAAAATTAGAGGTTTCTAATTATAAAAATTTAGAGAGAGTTGAAACAAATAGATTACGGAGTGGGGTTTGTTTAATTTTAGCAGAAGGGTTGGCGCAAAAAGCTGCGAAGGGGTTTAGATTATACAATAAGGCAAAAAAAGATGGAATTAAGATGACTGGGTTTGATTGGATTAAAGAGTATGTTGAATTGCATGAAAAATTAACTAATGGGGCTGGAAAAAAGATTGGAGATTCTGTGCCGGTTTATATTAAAGATATTGTTGCTGGTCGTCCTGTTTATGGGCATCCTTCGCGTTCAGGTGGTTTTAGATTTAGATATGGGCTTGCAAGAAATTCTGGGTTTAGTGCTGCTTCGGTTCATCCTGCTACAATGGCAATTACAGATGATTTTATTGCAATTGGTACTCAGTTAAAAATTGAAAAGCCGACTAAAGGTTGTGTTGTTACTTCTTGTGATTGTATAGATGGGCCTATTATTAAATTATTTAATGGAAGTGTGAAAAAGCCTCAGACCGCGGAGGAAGCAAGGCGGTTTTACAAAGATACAGAAGAAATAATTTATCTTGGTGATTTTCTTTTTCCGTTTGGCGATGTTGTTAATCGAAATTCAATGTTGCCAAAGCCAGGCTATGTTGAAGAATGGTGGAATTTAGAATTGGAGAAACTTGGAGGGGAGGTTAAAGATTACTTTAATGTTAGTTTTTTAGAGGCTGTTGAATTAAGTAAAAAGTTTAATATCCCTTTACATCCGAAATTTATTTTTTATTGGAATGAAATTTCTAAAGAACAATTTTTGGGATTATTAGAATGGTTGAAAAATTCTCAGATAAATGAAAAGATTATTTTTCCTTATACTAAAAAAGATCAGGATAAATTTAAGGTTGGGAAAAGAGCGTTGGAATTATTGGGTATTGGACATGATGTTATTGATGAAAATGTTATTTTAAGTAAAGAAAATAGCTTGGCGCTTTTGGCTAATTTGGGAATTGAAATAAAAGAGGGGGAATTAAAGGAAAAGATTGAAGATTTTAATAAAAAGTTATTTTTAGAAAATTTAGAAAATAAAAAAACTTTAGAGGTAATTAATAATTTTTCTGAATTTAAAATTAAAGATAAATCTGGAGACTTTATTGGTTCTCGAATGGGGCGTCCTGAAAAGGCAAAGTTGAGAAAATTAATTGGAAGTCCGAATGTTTTATTTTCTGTTGGTAAGGAAGGAGGGAGATTAAGAAGTATCCAAGCTGCTTTGGAAGTTGGAAAAATTAGAAGTCAATTCCCGATTTTTTATTGTGAAAAATGTAAGAAAGAATCAATTTATGGGAAGTGTGTTTTTTGTGGGGAAAAAACAAAAAAACAATTTTATTTTCATAAATTAAAAGAAAAATCTTTTAGTAAGGTTAGGGATGATTCTGAAATGGAAGGGGTTCCTTATTGTACTCAGAATTTGGAGATTAATGATTATTATAATTGTGCTGTTGAAAAAATAAAGATGAAAAAAGAAGAGATTCCTGCTTTAATTAAGGGAATTCGTGGGATGTCTTCTGAAGAGCGTGTTCCTGAAAATCTTTGTAAGGGTTTACTGAGGGCAAAATATGGACTACAGGTAAATAAGGATGGAACGATTCGGATTGATGGAACGGAGTTGCCTTTAACTTCATTTAAACCTAAGGAGATTTTTGTGGGGGTTGAAAAATTAAAAGAGTTGGGTTATGAAAAAGATATTTATGGGGATGATTTAATTAATGAAAATCAGATTTTAGAACTTTTTCCTCATGATATTCTATTACCATGTTCTCCTAAAACTCCAGATGAAAAAGCTGATGAGGTTTTTTTAAATATTGGAAATTTTGTTGATGAGGAGCTAGAGAGATTTTATGGTTTGGATAAATTTTATAATTTTAAGAAAAGAGAAGATTTAATTGGTGTTCTTGGAGTTTGTATGGCTCCTCATAATTGTGCAGGAGTTGTTTGCAGAATTATTGGATTTGCAAATGTTCTTGGATTATATGCTTCTCCTTATATGCATGCTGCAATTCGTCGTGATTGTGATGGGGATGAGATGGCAATTATGTTATTGGGGGATGTTTTGTTAAATTTTTCTAGAAAGTTTTTGCCAGGGCATAGAGGGGGAACTCAGGATGCGCCATTGGTTTTAAATGCAAAAATTAATGCAGGGGAAGTTGACGATCAAATTTTAGATTTTGAATTTGTTTCTGGAAGTTATCCTTTAGAATTGTATGAAAAAGCAGAGAAGAGATTGCATTCTTCAGAGGTTAAAGAAATTAAATTATGTAGTGATATTTTAAAGGAGGATAGTGATCCTTTTGTTGGGATTGGATTTACTCATGATACTTCTGATTTTAATAAGGGGGTTGTGTGTTCTTCTTATAAAACTTTACCGACGATGCAAGATAAAGTTAATCATCAGATGGCACTTGTGGAGAAATTGCGTTCTGCGGATACTTCTGATACTGCGCGGTTGATTATTGAAAGACATTTTATGAGAGATATTAGGGGTAATTTAAGAAATTTCTCTACGCAGAGTTTTAGGTGTGTTGGGTGTAATGAAATTATTAGGCGTCCTCCGTTGTCTGGAAATTGCCCTATTTGTAATGGCAAAATAATTTTTACTGTTCATGAGGGTGGGATAAAAAAATATTTAGAACCTGCTTTAACTTTAGCAAAGAAATATAATTTGTCTCCTTATTTGAAACAAAATTTAGAATTAGTTAAAAGTTATTTAGATAGTATTTTTGGAGAAGAAACAATAAAGGAGGAGAAAGCATAATGGGATTTGTTCATTTACACCTGCATACGGAATATAGTTTATTAGATGGAGCAATAAAAATTAGTGAATTATTTAAGAGGGTTAAGGAGCTTGGGCAAGATGCGGTTGCAATTACAGAACATGGAAATTTACATGCAGTAATTAAAAAATATCAACTTGCAAAAAAGGAAGGTGTTAAATTAATTTTTGGATGCGAGCCTTACTTGGTTGATGATATGACTGTGAGGGATAAAAATCAAAAAAGACGTCATTTAATTCTTTTGGCAAAAAATTTAGAGGGGTATAAAAATTTAGTAAAACTTATTTCAATCGCTAATAAAGAGGGTTTTTATTATGCTCCAAGAATTGATAAGAATCTTCTTAAAAAATATAGTAAAGGGTTGATTTGTACTAGTGCATGTTTGGCAAATGATATTGCTCAAATGTTAGTTAAAGATGAGGAGGAGAAAGCTAAGGAATTGATTAGGGGATATATTGATATTTTTGGGAAAGATGATTTTTATTTAGAGGTGCATAATCATGAAATTCCTGAAGAAGAAAAAGTTAGGGAGTTTTATTATAAGGTTGCAGATGAGTTTGGGGTTAAAATTATTGCAGCTTGTGATGCTCATTATTTAAAAAAAGAAGATACTCGTGCTCATGAGGTAATGCTTTCTATTCAAACTAATGGAAATATGTCTGACCCAAAGAGGTTCAGATTTAGTGGTGGAGGATATCATATTATGAGTGAGGATGAAATGAGAAAATTATTTCCAGGGAGGGATGATGTTATTGAGAATACATTGGAGATTGCAAAGAAGTGTAATGTTGAATTAGATATAGGCGATTCTATTTTTCCTGATTTTGAAGTTCCTAAGGAATATGATCATGCTAGTTATTTACATAAATTATGTGAGGAATCTTTAAATATAAAATATAAGGATGCGGAAAATTTTAAAATTGCGAGAGAGAGAATGGAATTTGAGCTTTCTGTAATCAATAAGATGGGTTTCGCAACTTATTTTTTAATTGTTCATGATTTTATTTGTGATGCAAAAAAGCATTGTCAGGTTGGTCCTGGTCGTGGAAGTGGGGCGGGTTCAATTGTTGCATATCTTTTGGGGATTACTCAATTAGAACCTTTGTCTTTAGGGCTTTTGTTTGAAAGATTTCTTAATCCAGATAGAATTTCTCTTCCTGATTTTGATATTGATTTTGGAGATAAGGATGTTGTATTGGATTATGTTAGGAAAAAATATGGTTTAGATAAAATTGCGATGATTGGAACTTTTGGAACTATGAGTGCGAAGTCTGTTTTGAAAGATGTAATGAGGGTATTTAGGATTCCTTTTGAGGAGGCGAATGCAATTACAAAGTTTGTAAATGAAAAAACTATTCAAAAATCTTTAGATGCAAAATCAGAAAAAGGGGATTTTATTGAGGATGCTTTTGAATTAAGAAAATATAAAGAAAAATATCCAGAAATTTTTAAAATTGCGCAAAGACTTGAGGGAAGTGTAAGACATAGAGGGGTTCATGCTTGTGGAGTTGTTTGGGGGAAAAAGGCAATTGATGAATATCTTCCTGTCCGATTTGCAAAAGGGGAGATTGTTACACAGGTTGAGGGAGGAGATGTTGAGGCTTATGGTTTGGTGAAGTTTGATTTTTTAGGGCTAGAGACTTTAAATGTTATAAAAAAAGTTCTTGATAGAATTGGCAAGAGCAGTGAATGGTTAGAGAAAATTCCAATGGATGATGATTCTGTTTATGAAATGTTGCGGCAACAAAAAAGTATTGGTGTCTTTCAAGTTGAGAGTGAAGGAATGAGAAAAACTTTGAATTTGGTTCAACCAACTTGTTTTGATGATATTATTGCAATTGTTGCACTTTATCGTCCAGGCCCGATGCAATATTTGGAAGTTTATGCTGATGGGAAGCATGGGAGGGGGAAAGTAACTTATCCTCATCCAAAAGCAAAGGATATTTTGGCGCCAACTTATGGGATTATGGTTTATCAAGAACAGGTTATGCAGTTATCAAGGGCTTTGGCGAATTTTAGTGCAGGAGATTCTGATGTTTTAAGAAAAGCGATTGGTAAGAAAAAAATAGATTTAATGAAAAAGATGGAAGGGCAATTTAAGGAAGGGTGTGTAAAATATTCAGGGATGGAAATAATGGCTGTTAATAAGCTGTGGAATGATATTGTAAAATTTGCAGAATATTCGTTTAATAAAAGTCATGCAGCTGCGTATGCATTAATTTCATATAGAACTGCATATTTGAAAAAATATTATCCTGTTGAATTTTATGCTGCGACGATTTCTTCTTCAATAAGGGACCCTGATAAACTTGCGTTTTATTTAGAGTCTGCTAGAAGTGAAGGGATTAAAATTTTAGCACCAGATATTAATACTTCTGAAGAATCTTTTAGTGTTGAATCTGTTGATGGGAAGAAGGTTATTCGTGTTGGGTTGTCTGGAATTAAACATGTTGGAGAGGAGGCGATGCAAAAAATTATTGAATTGCGTCCGTATAAAAGTTATCAAGATTTTATTAATAAAGTTAATTTGTCGAAGGTAAATAAGAGAATTTGCAATAGTTTAATTTCTCTTGGATGTTTTGATAGATTGGGATATAATAGAAATCAGTTGTTGCAAGTTTATGAGAATTTAACAAAAGAAAGTAGTATTAAAGAAAAGCAAATTACTTTGTTTGGGGGGATTGCAAATAAGGTAAATTACCCGGATATTCCTGATTTGGATTTAAGGAGTAGATTAGAAATTGAAAAAGATTTAATTGGGGTTCATATTTCAGGCCACATGGTTGATTTATATAGTGAAGGAGGACAAAAGAAATTTGTTGAATATAAGGAATTGCAGGAGGATAATGAAGTTTATGTTTTTGGGTTAGTAAAAAGATTTTCTCCGATTATAACAAAAAATGGAGATGATATGGCATTTATGGAAATTTATAATAAGAATGGAAAATTAAGAGTGACTGTTTTTCCAAATGTATTTGAAGAATATTTAAGGGGTGTTAAGTTGGGAGAAAATAGTGGAGTAATTATTCAAGGAAAATTCAATAAAGATGAGCAATGGGGTGATAGTTTTATTGCGTCATATATTGGGAGAACAAAACCAATTGACGAGGGAGAGCAGAAAAATAAAGAATTGTTGGTTGTATGATTTTAGGTGGCGAGATAGGTTGAGGGAGTTTTAAGGAGATGAAGTTAATAATATAAATCTTTTTAAATAAGTTAAGGGTTTTATTTTTATGAAAGATTGGAATAAGGGTTTAGCTAAAATTGTTTTAGGTTTGGGTATTTTTACTTTTGGGATTGCTGGTTTTGCTGTAGGGGCTTATAAAGTATTTCATAAAAATGTTAAAGAAGATATAATTTCAGATGTTGATTTTTTGTATAGTTTTTGTTTAAAAAAATCAAGTTTAGAGGGATTAAAAGAAGGGGATAATTGTAATATAACTTTTTTAAGTAGTGAGAGTGAATTAAAAAAGATTCAAGAAGGAGGAAGTGATGACCCAATTCTTGGAGGTTTTTATGATATGTCTTTTCGGGCGGAGAATGGCGTTTTTTATTTTTATTCTTCTCCTGAAAGGATAACTAAAAAGGCTGGTATGAAGAAAGAGGTTATTATTTGCGATTTATTGGGAGATGGTTTAAATGAAGAAGAATATTTTGAGAGACTTTCTAGTTTAGGGTGTAATAAAATTTTTGGTAGGGGAAAAGAAGGCTTGGTGGAAGATTTAGGAAATGTTTCTTATGGGGATATTTTAAAATCTTGTAAAAAAAGAATTATTGGAAGATATGGCACAGATTATTCTAAAGATTTAGTTTCGCAATTTACTCGGAGTTCTGCACCTAAATTTTCAGAAGATTATGCATATCAGTTTGTTTTAATTAATTCCTTAAGGGATAGAATTTTTGGAACCCAGCTTAGTCGTTAAACTAAATAAAATAAAATAGTCGGAACCAACAAGCATCCCATCATTTGTGTTTTTTTGACGCCGAGTGAAATACAATAAATTCCCGTTAGTGTTGAAATTATTAAAATTATTATTCCTAAAATTCCGGAGATAAGGAAAGTAATTATTATTAAAATACTAAGGGTTATTATACAGAGAAGAGTATAGTTTACTTTTTCTATTTTTTGAGAAAAGAATTTTGTTAAGGAGATTGTTAGAAAAAATGAAATTATTCCGCTGATTAAAACTACAATTAAAATTAAGGTTAGTGTTTGCGGAGTTAGTGTTTGCATAATTTCTTTTATTGCAATTGCTGCACCTGTTCGTGTTCGTGAAATTATGTAAAGGGAAATAAAAGAGAATCCCATTACTAAAGTATTTGTTGCGCCGAGAAGAAAAAGAAAATCTTTTTGATTTGTTTTTGAAATTATATTTCCTATTATTGCAGCTTGTCCTGAGCCGAGACCTGGAAAGAAACTGCATAAGGGAGAAGCAATAACTGCGCCGATTAGAGGTTTGAAGAAATTTATTTTAGGCTTTATTATTTCTTGTTTAGGAATTGTTATTTTATTTTTTATACTTATAATTAACATTGAAGCTCCGAAAAGTCCTGTTAGTAAAGGGAGAATTGGTTCTCTTAGAATTTCCATGTTTAAAACTAGGTAACCGAGGATCCCTGTTAAAGAGAAAGCAAGAAGTGCTGAAAGTTTTTTCTTTTCTAAAGAGATTAATAGAATTGAAATTAAGACAAGGAAATAAGGAATGAATCTTTGAATTAGAAAATATGTTTTTGAAATTAAAAATATTGATGGCAGAGTTATTAGAATTAGAATGAATATTGCGGCGAGGCTTCCGTAGGCTGTAAGAATTACTGCTTGATATCCTTGGCCTTTTTTTAGAAGTTCGTGGCCTGGGAGAATTGAGAGTTCTGTATCTGTGTCTGGGCAACCGAGAAAGATTGATGGAATAAAATCTATGAATGTGTGAGTTATTGCCATGGCGACGATAAAAATTATAAAATAGATGGGATTTATTTGTATTGTAAAATAAATTGAAATCAAAATAATACTTATTAGATTTATGTGAATCCCTGGGATTAATCCTGAAAACGTGCCTATTGGACATCAGAGCCATAATGTGAGAATAATCTCAAACAGCATTTTGCTTTAAACTAATTTTATTGACGGTAAAACCGCTTTTTCTTTACATCGTATTGAGCCTTTAATATTTTTTAAAGGTTGTCATCGAGGAGATTTCCATAAAAAACAGTGTGGTTTAATAGGGTCTTTTGTTTTTGGAAATTATAATTTGTTTTTATAGACGATAAAAAATCTTTTAAGATGTATCCCCGAACCAATTTCTTATTCTTTTTGAGGTGTTTTGGGTTTATGGGACGCTTTTGAGAGAATTTTCTCACATATTTTTCAATTTTGTTTCGTAAGGTTTAAGCCATCGGGGTTTTTTCCCACCTTTTTGTTCAAGATATTTTAAGAGTCCTTTGAGATAATAAATTTGTGTTTGCTTAAATGATTTGTGAGCATCCAAGAGTTCTTTTGGGCCATTTTTTATTAAGCGATCAAACTCTTTGAGAGCATAAAAACCGTTTCTTATTGTATAATAACCTCCGTCTTCGACTTCATCCCAATTTGTGGAATACAATATTTTTCTCCCCTCTGGAGAAATATTTTGTGAAATATTTTTTGCATATTCTTTTTTATTTTTCTCCCATTTTGCTTCATTTATATTTAATAGAAATCCTGTAGAGCCGATAGCCTTTTTTGAATTATTTTTTAATGTGATGGTATTGTTTTCAGGATTTGGAATAACCTCAACTTTATCAGCTGACCAACCCATCCCTTTCATAATTAATTTTGGAATATCTAATCGATAGTTTCTTGAACTTAATATAATCTTTTTCATGATTATATAATCTGAATCAACCATACTATAGGTTACCCTTATCCTTATATAAAGATTTATTTTGCAGACTGCAAAAGTGGAAAAGAGGGCATACTCTCTATTATTATGCGTGTTCAGACAATACTCAAAGAATCTGAAGGTGAGAAACTCCTTCTGTTTTGTAAGAAAAATTACATTTCAGTTAGTGCTCTTTTGAGAAGTATAATCTGCCAACATGTGGATTCTTTTGAACAACCAGGGGAGGATTCCGATGAAGAATGAAGAGACTTCCTTTAAAATGCAAGTAAAAGAAAAAGGTGAAAGATCAAACTACGATTTTCATTTAAGGTTGAGCAAGTCAGAAAAGGAGAGGTTAATTATGTTGACATCCTCGGCAGGTTATGCGACAATGTCCCAATTTCTAAAGGACCAGATTTTCAAACCAGACATTCATCACAAGCTTGACATGATTCTTAAGAACATTTTGGAGATGAAAGATGGTAAGAAAGGAGGAAAGGTGAGTCATGGCTATTCGTAAGTATCGTAAGTGTGATTATTGCAAACATCTCAAGAGAACATCTTTGAAGGGCGATACCTTTATTTGTAGGCCATGTAAGGGTTTTATCCGCCGTATAACTATGCAAGTTAAGGGAAGCGAGAATTTCCCGAAGGACTATATTGATACTCAAGATATATTTATTCTTTTTTGTCTTTATGAAAGAGAAGAAGGCATGGGGGTGATAGGAGTTTCTGAGAGTATAGAAATGCCTTTATCTTCGACATATAAACGTCTTTCTGATCTTAGTGAAGGAGGTTTTGTGGAGAAGATTGATAAGTTATATCAAGTCACTTCAAGAACAAAAAGACAACTTCTTAATTTGAAGGGCTGGGATTTAGATTGGCTTTTTATCAGAAATAAAACAAATAAACAAAGAGTTTTAAGATTTCACGCTCTTCAAGGAAAATTGCAAGTAATCTCTCCTCCAAAGAATTATAAACAATATTTGAACAAATATATAAGAATCCAGGTTGGGAGGAATAAGGCTTTTACAGGGTTTAAATTTCAGACAAATGGGTGTGTTATTGTTTTTTACAATTTTACTTCTATTTCTGTTACCTTTCCTGATGTCTTGGTGAGTTCCCTTAACGTTCATCATGTTGCTGAGGGATATTGCAAATTATCTTTTGTAATCGATTCTCTTGTTTCGAAGTTGGAGTCTCTTTTCCCGGGATTAAAAATTGATTCTTTTGTCCCATTCAATCTTGATAACCAACACATTGCTATCAAAGACAGTAAATATGCAAAAAATAATTTTCAAAAAAATGGGGAGCATTTAAATGAGAATGGAATAATCACAGATAAATCTCATGGGCATTTTGAATTAGAGGCCATTAACCCTTTGACTGCAGGACAAGACATTGAAGAATGTTTAAGGAGAGAGGAAAATGCTTAAGATTAAAAAAGAGCACATAAAAGATGCAAGAGAAAGATACTTCAAAAATAAGAAAACTTTTATGAAAAAGATTCCTTTTTTCAAAAATATTTCTGAAGAAGAAAGAATACAAGTATTTGCAGAAATGCTTGCATATTGTGATCAAAAAATAAAAGAATTTGAGAAAAAACATCCTAAAGGATTTCCAGAGATGAAACCCCTTAAATACGATATGAAAGAAATTGATTGGAGCAAAATAAAATGAAAATAGGAAGAAGAACAAATCCAATTCCCCCAAGAGAAATAAGGAAGGCATTCGAACTTTATTTAGATAGGATAACACAAAAGAAGATTGCTAAGGAACTTAAAGTAAGTGCAATGACAATTCATCGTTGGACCAAAAAATATGGGTGGAGAGGAGAAAGAGAAGAATACATTAAGAATTGGACAAAGGCTGTAATTAAAAGGAAAATAATAAATGATGAAAGAGAATTTTATTTTTAAAAAAAATACAAAAAGTGACAAAATAATGGGGCAAATGTTTGGTTTTTATTCAGTAAGAGGTTTTGGTTTAGAAATATTTTAGTTGAATTTTAGAAAATATAGTGTTTGAAAATTAGATTAAAAGTTAGAATGTTGTAGGAAAGGATAGAGAAGGTTCTAATGAGTAAAATAATCCCTCGATGAAGACGAAAAGAACACGAAAACACCAAAAAACCTGCTTAATTTATCGATTTCGAAGCGAAACAACAAAGAAATTCATTCAAGAATGCTCTTATCTTTCACATATTCATCAAAATCTTCATCATTCTTTACTTCGTCATAATTATTTTTATTAGCTATTCTTCCAAGAGTTCATTTCAATTTCCAATCTCCTCCTTGTCGTCGGTAAACCAAAAATTCTGATTTTGATATCTTCGTTTAACGCTCCAGAGATAAGTTAAAACTTCTCACAACACGCTGATTAAACGAAATTGCTGAAAATAAAAAGCTAAAATTGTCTATCTAACCCACAAGGAAAGAGCGCGCGGTTTTATCAAAGATAAAACAGATAGTCGGCTTCGCCGAAATTATTTATTGGGCATTTTTCAATTGAAAGAATTATGGCTTTTTTGAATAAGAATTTTCAAAACCATAATAAATGTAATCTTGTTGTTTTTCGTCAAATACTTTTCTCCAAGCAAGATTACTTTTTCTTCCTTTCTTCCAATTTGTATAAATTTGTTTCGTAACCATTTTTATAACTTTGGTTACCCAAAAAGGTCTTTCCATACAAGCTCCCCCAAAATATAATGAAAATAAAATAAATCCAAAATAATTATTGAAAAAAATAGTTCCTTTAAAAAATTCTTTATTTAATTTATCCCCTTCCTCAATTAATTCTTCAAGTTTTTTAGTAGAAGCTAAAGGAATCCTATTTTCTTTTTTATCTGTTTTTTCTTTATATTTCTTTTTTTCTTTTAATAACTTTTCATAATCTTTGGAATTTATTGAATCAATTTTATAAAATTTTACTAATTTTAAATATAAAGATAACAGAATAGACCCAACAATTATTGCACTTATACTTGCACTAATCGTGTTATTAAAAACAACTCCCACAAACTTAAATACAACCAAAATAATCAAAATAAATAATATTGGTGTAAAAAATAAAATTCTATTTCTTACAGGTTCTTTTTTTTCTTCCATATTTTTATTTTAAGCCTAATCCCTTATTGTCCAATTTATGATTATTGTTACTGCAAGAAAAATTCCTGCAATAATCCAAACCATTGCCGAGCTTAAACCCGACAATATTGGAAGGTTCATAGAATCCCTTAGGAAATAATTCCAGCTTCCTAAACCGATAGCAATCAAAGCTAAAATTATTTTCACCCCAATTAATTTTGTCATAATTCATTATGCTTTTTATTCTTTTTAAAACTTTTTATGAAGTGCCCAACTTCTTTTTTAGAAAAAAAAAAGAAACAAAAAAGCGCGCTCTTTCCACCCCCAACGACAATTTTAAAGACAATTTTCAGCAACTACGATATCAAAGAATTTTCGGAGATTGGAAACTCTGCGAAATCCTTTCAGGATTTCTTGCCACGTCCTGCGGACTCTCGGCTTACGCCTCGGAAAAATGAACAACAGTTAAAGAGAAAATCCTTGCAGGATTTTCCCAAATTCTTTTCCGTTACACTCCAAAGAACTTTCCTTAACCCAATGTTAAGTGCAATATTACTCGGACTTTCCCTTTATGATTTTTTCCAATCATTAACCATAATAGCATAGAAAAATTGAGGATGATCGTATTCAGAATTAGGATCAATATCTTCAAGCCAACCTACTTTCTTAAATCCCTGCTTTTCATAATACTTTATTGCCTTGTTCCCTTTTTCATCACCCGTTCCTAAATGTATCGCAGGAATTTTTTTACTTTTACAAAACTCAACCAGCTTTTCCATTAATACTGTTCCAAATCCTTTCCCACGAAATTTTTGTTTAACTGCTAATTCTTCAATAAATATTGAACCAGCAAAAGGCGGATTTAGTAAATGCTTTCCAAAACAAATGTGTCCAGCATATTCACCTTTTTCTTCCAAAACAAAAATTTCTTTTTTCTTGATTTTTTCATCAAAGAATTTGGAATCTCTTTTAGCGTCAATAGTAGGAAAAACTTCTTTTTGAGTTTTCAAATATTCTCTTTTGTCGGTTGGCTTTCCGTTTCTAATTCTCATAATAATACTCTCAATTTTTCTATAAATATAAACTTATCGGGAAAGTCCTGCGTCATACTGTGCCTACGCTTCGCTTCGGCATTTTTTCTTGCAGAAAAAACACATAACATTGCGATTAAGAGGAAATTTCCTGCTGAAATTTCCCAAATTCGCTTCGCGAACTTCTCTTAATCGCAATGTTATATCTAATTGTGAGAAGGCACTAAACCAAATATAAAAAGTAGAAAGATAGTAAAAATGCCCCTTGATGCCCCCGACCTCCCGCCCCTATTACCGAGAGATTGTTGTAGACTACGAGGTGAGTCGCCTTACGAGTGGCAGAGCCACATAGAGCAAAACCTTTGGTTTTGAATTTATATAATAAATTTTTTCCGCCGCCCAAACGATAAGTTTTTATATCCTCTATTGATTATTTTACTAATATGAAAAGAGGAATAGCATTTATTTTTTTATTGAGCATAATAATTTTATCTAGTTCTGTTTTTGTGTCTGCTTCTTGGTGGGATAAAATTACTGGAAATGTTATTGCGGACGAATACCCAAGTTTAGATTTGTCTTCTACAAATATTTCTAGCAGAACAATCAGCCAAAATGGAGCGACATTGCCTGTTTGCGGAGAGATAAATCAGACATGGTGCAAAAACGAAAATCCCTTAGCCGAAGGTAGCGGACCTTTTGAGTTTAATTGGGATGACGGAAAAATATCTTGTTCTTGGCTCCCAGCAAAACACACTTATGATAATGAAGGAACTTTTAACATTAAAGTAAGAGTAAAAAACACTTGTGGATTTATTACTGAGAGATCCTCAGAAGTTGAAGTTTACGAATACCCAAGTTTAGATTTATTGGCTCCCCAGATAGATAATAAAAGCGTTGAGCAAAACGGCGTTACTTTTGCAACTTGTGGAGAACTCGATTTAAATTGGTGCAAAACAACAAACCCAAATTCAGATGGAACAGGACCTTTTGAGTTTAATTGGGATGATAAGAAAATTTCTTGCTCTTGGTTTCCTGCTCAACATAATTATTCCAATTTAGGCAATTATACTATTAAACTAAGAGTAAAAAACACTTGTGGGTTTATTTCTGAAAGGTTCTCTTTAGCGGAAGTCAGTGAGAATATTACTCTTCCTGATAATATGACTATAGAGGGAAGTTATTCGGGATTTTATGATTTTCCTAGAAGATTTTTTGACGAAACTTCTCTTTCTGAAGAAGAAATCATAAGGATTATGGATGCTCAGTATCTTGCATTAGTTAATATGCATAATGGAATAAAACCTTATGATTTTTGTAAAATTGAATATCAAAGTGATGTGTATGGGATGACTACTCCCTACGGACTTAAGATAGGAGATTCTGCTTTTCCTTCTTTAAATCAAGGACATCCTCGTTGGGAAGTAATGAGCCACGAACAGGGGCATAACTTTTTTGGAGGAACAAGTAGTTTTTATGGAGAGCTTGCATTTAGTAATGGATTTTTGCAGGAAAGTCTGGCTGTATTAAGTGCATTTTATACTTATGACTACATCTTAGAGAATAAGATTTCCTTAGGGATACCTCAAAATGCTATTGATAGTTTAAATCTTGATTTTGCAAATGGTCGAGATTATCAACAAGACATGTATGATGAATATATCTCTGGAGGAAAAATCTTTAATGTATCTGAAACTAAAACAAGTCAGGCTTTAGATTATATGATGATTACTTATGGTGAAGATTATGGTTTTGAGAATTATCAAAAAGTTGCAAGGTCATTTGGTAATGAAATGGCTAATTATTTCACATTCCAACTTGACGGTGTTTCAGATGTAGAGCAGAGCACATATATAATTGCCTCTTTAAGTGCATCATTTCAAAGAGATTTTAGGCAAGATTTCATAAGCTTAAATTTCCCAATAGATGAGGTATTATATACCCAAGTTTATGACGAACTTGATTTCTTATTTAGCAATAGTCCCCAACGACAAAGTGATACTGAACAGAGGAATACAACTAATAATCTTTCTATTTGCGATGGCTGTTCTTTAGATAGCAAATGTTACAATCTAGGATATAGAAAGTCGGGACAATTTTGCTATGAAAATAACCAATTCATAAATCAAAAAAATGCAGAAGAAACTTGTGATAATAGTTTTGAGTGTTTTTCAAATTTATGCATTGATGGAAAATGTGTAAGTAGTGGAGTTTGGCAGAAATTCTTAAGTTGGTTACAAAAACTTTTCGGATAAAAAACTTATCTTCCCCCCAAAAAATTCATCTTCTTTTTTAGAAAAAAAGAAACAAAAAAGGCGGCGACTCACCTAACTAAAAGATACTACAACAATCTCTCTCATTTAATGGGCATCAAACCTTCCCATCATCCCAAAGGGCATTTTTATAATTAAAACACGTGCCTTCTCACAACTCTGCGGTTTTTTGCTATGCAAAAAATCCTCGGGGACGTCTTGCAGACTTTCGCTTCGCTCACCCAGACATAACAGCGATTAAGAGGAAAATTCGGTCGCTTACGCTAAATCGCCAAGCGATTTCCCGAATATTTCCCAAATTGAATTTTTGGAGGTCGCTACGCTCCACTCTCAAAAATCCAACTTCTCTTAATCGCGATGTTGCTTGGCTTCGCCCAAATTTTAATTTTTCTTTTCTTTCCACCCATACGATAAGAGAGATAAGCCCGCGTCCTTCGGATTATTGCTTTTGTCTTCGACAAAATAGAAAAACTTCTTTTATCCGACCAACGAAACCAAACTACGAAATTAAAATTTCGCATAACCAAGGATAAAAGGTTCGCAAAGCTCACGCAAATTTTTCATAATAGGGGAGTTCCTAATCCTTCGGATAATTTATCGGCTCACGCCTAGGATAAATTTTTATATCCCATTCTATTTTCTTTTTTATGGAAATCATAAAACAACTTCAAGAAATATTTAAAAAAAATAAAGATAAACGCATTATAGTAATCGGAACTACTTGCACAGGGAAAACAACTTTTGTTAAGAAAATAAAAGATACCCATGACATGGACGAACTAATTTTTCCGCTATTATCTAAAGAGGAAGAAAAGTATGTTTGTTCACATCCATGGACTAAAGAAATTGGAAAAACCATGACTCGTTTAGTCAAAGAAAGAATAAAGGTAAATAAAGAAATTCCTTTATTCGGAACAGTTTTATTAGATTGCGATTTAATTATCTATTTGAAAATAACTGACAACCTACTTAAAGAAAGATGTGTAAAAAGAAAAGCAGATTTTAAGAACGCGAAAAATATGCAAAAGATGATATTAGAAGAAATAAAAGAATCATCTATACCTTCAATTAAAATTAAATTAGAATAGATAAAATTTTTTAATTATTAAGTATAAGGCAATAGTTTTTCCATTCCCTCTATTTTTTCATATTTGTGCTTCCAAGTTAAATCCATAAATAAATGTCCGACTACAAGAGATTTATCTTTTCCATAATTTTTATCTAAAAAAGCCATTATTTTTTTTGTGTCTGTGGTTTTTAACCCAAATAATTTTGAATAGATTTTAGCTTCCCAAGGAGGAATTATATTCAAGATTTTTCTATGATATACCCCATCCATAATATAATCAACAGAAGCGGGACCAATCCCATATATCTTAAACAATTCTTTTTTTAATTCATCATCTTCTAGTTTCCGCATAGCAATTTCATCTATTTTCAAATAATCTTCAGAAGCCCTAAGAAAGTTTTTTGCTCTATAGCCTACTTTAAGGTCTCTTAACTCTTGTTCTGGCACTTTCAATATTTTTTTAGGTTTCCAGATTGAATAAAGTTTCATCCCATCAAATTCAATTAAATCTCCATATTTTTCTAACATTATCTTAGTCATTTGAACTGTTCGTTTTACATGGGTGTTTTGAAGAAGAATTGCTATCATTAAATATTCATATAAATTTTCAACACAAAAACTTTTCATACCTTTAAATTTTTGAATAACTTTACCAACCAATTTATCTTTTTCAAATTTGTTATAAAATTCTGAATAGTCTTTATTAAATTCAAACTTATAATTTAATTCATTTAATATCTTCTCTACATACTCATCCCTTAATTTATCTTTAGAATAAAATTCAACCAAAATTTTTGGTTTTTGAATTGTTCCTTGATTTATGAATTTAATCCCTAATAATTTATTTTCAAATCTAAATGAAAACCATAATTTTTCAGGTTCCCAGTGAACTACTGGTGTAGGAAAGTGAGAAGGATTATGCACACTATAATCAAAATTATATGGAGCTTTAGGGAAAATTATCTTTGAGCAAATTTTTTTAAGTTTCATTTCATTCTATTATTTTAAATTCATTTTCTTCTATCAATAAAGCCTGATTATCTGTCAACCGGGTTATTTTTCTCCCTGTTTCTTTTTCAAATTTACTAACAATCTCTTCCTTTTCTGCATTGTAATGTGGGCTAATTATTTTATCTGTTAAATTTAATCCTGCTAAATCTTTTATTCCAATATCATTATCTTTTATTCCAGAAATTCCAATATCTGGGCTAACAAGTATACTTCCCGCACTAGCCCCAACATAAACAATTCCCTTTCTTACCATTCCTTTAATCTTATCTCCAAATTTATTTTCTCTAATCTTATATAATAAATAAAATGTATTTCCTCCACAAACATAAATAGCATTAATTTTATTTAATTCTTCATCCGTAATTTCTTTATCTAAATTGTAAACATAAATATTTCCCCTCTTTATTCCTAAATCTAAAAGCTCTTTCTTCGATTTGTCAACATAAAAGAATTCTTCATCTGTTCTAGAAGCAGTTGGAATAAATAATATTTTTATTTCGGAAGTAGGTTTATCTATCAATTTTAAAAAAACCTCTCCAATTTTTGGATTCTTAAAACCAGCCGATGTTAAAAGCATTTTCATATAATTAGTTAGAGAACAAGACTTATTAAAGTTTTTATTAAAAATTTAACGAAATAACTTCTTTTAGAAAAAGAAGGCAAAAAGGAACTCCCAATTTTCTTTTTAAAAAAAGAAACAAAAATCGCGCGCTTCCATCCCCCCCAAAATAGGAGATTTAAATTTTCTTAACGCAGAAGAAAAAACTCCTTCGCCTATGGCTCGGTGACGCCTTGCAGGCTCTCGGCATAAATGCCTCGCACGACTTAACAGCGATTAAAGAGAAAATTCCTGCTGAATTTTCCCAAATTAATTTCTCAACCAGCTCGCACACTCGCGGGAGAAATTAACTTTCTTTAATCGCGATGTTAGTGATAAAATAGAAGAATTTAGTGAGGGGATTAAAAGAAAGAATTGAGAATATGCAAAAAATTATTAATTCAAAAGAGGAGCCAAAAGTTTCAATTGGAGTTCATTGTGCAAATCCTTATGATTGTCCGTTAAAAGAAGAATGTTGGAAAGGTGTTCCAGAAAATAGCGTGTTTGATTTTTATAGAATGTTATCGAAAAAGAAATTTGAGTTATATAATTCTGGAACGGTTAAATTAAATGAAGTTCCCGATTCAGTTAAATTAAATGATAAACAAAATATCCAGAGATTGCTGGCTGAACAGGGGGGAATTCATAAGGATGAAACACAAATTAAAAATTTCTTAGATCATTTGGAATATCCTATTTATTATTTAGATTTTGAAACAATCAATCCTGCAATTCCTAATTTTGAGGGAATGAAACCCTATCAGAGGATTCCTTTTCAGTTTAGTTTGCATATCCAAAAAGAAAAAGGCGGAGAATGTGAACATATTTCTTTTTTGGCTGAAGGCACAAGTGATCCGAGACCCAAGTTTATGCAAGCACTGAGAGACAATTTGAGTGATACTGGGAGTGTTTTGGTTTATAACCAAGGATTTGAAAAGGGAGTTATGAATGAGTGTTCAGATGCCTTGCCTGAATTTAAGGAGTGGTATATTGAAAATATAATTCCAAGGGTAAAGGACCTATGGGATGTGTTTAGGAACTTTTGGTATTACGATTCGAGGCAAAAGGGAAGTGCATCGATAAAGTATGTATTGCCTGTTTTGAGCAATTTAAAATATGATAATCTGGATATAAAGAATGGAATTTTTGCAAGTTTGGAATATGAAAGAGTGACTTATAGGGAAGTTGATGGGGCGGAGAAGAAGAAAGTTTATGATGCGCTTGAGAAGTATTGTGAATTAGATACTTTGGCAGAGGTTGAGATTATTAGTGGTTTGAGGGGTTGTTAGAATGAAATGGAATTTCTTATGGTTAATTGGAGGAGGATTATCAACTCTGGGAATAATCTGGAAAGGCTACAAATATAATGAAAACCCTATTTTCGCAAGCTATAATTTGACTTGGTGGATTTTAGCAATTATTCTGTTTGTTGGAGCATATTTTCTTTATAGATATGAAAATCCAGAAGAATAATTTCTGTGTAAAAAGTAGTTAGTTATTAGGACTTTCTACACAAAGCCGCTCAAAGTGAAGAAGGGGGAAAATTCTTTTCAAATGAAATGCAGCTTTGGGAGCATTTGGAAATATTGAAAAAATAAAATAATTCTTATTTTGCAAAAAATAAAGGATTTAATTTTAATTGGGGGAAATAATGGGAATATTAACCTCTGTAAAATTATAGATTTTTATATAAATTTTTAAATAGATTAAAAACCCCTTAATATTATGACAACAATAGTCAATTTACTGGAAGAAAAAGAAATAAAAGTTATTCAGAAATCGAGTGTAGGAACTGCAATAAATAGTATAAATAAGAATCTCTCTGAGGAATTATTTACCTTTCTTATAAACAATCAACTTAATAGGTATTTATTCAATGTTTTTATCAGAATGGGTTCTTTTGAAATAGAAAATTGGCCCTTTAATTTAGAATTTTTTATTCCCCATAAAATAAAAGAAAAAGTAAAAGAAAGTTTTATAAAAAAATTTAGTTGCAGTAATTGTGGACAAATTTTACTTAATGAAGTATCTGCTAATTTAGAAAAATTAGATAAAAACAACGAAATAGAATGCCCAAAATGTAAGATTTTTTATAATTATGATTATGACAGCTTGGAAGATTCTTTTGATATATCAAGGAGAAATATCTTTGAATATCTTGAGCAATTAGCCTCGAGGAATATAATAAAAAGAAGATTTGTTAAACATTGTACTTTTTGTAGAGAAAGGAAAATTACAGAAGATTTCTCTAAAGATAATTTGAGATGTTCAAAATGTAATAATTTATGTAACATTTCAAAAGATTATTATTTTGAAGACGATTTTTTGATGAATTGCTTAAAAAAAAGAGGGGGTGAATGGTTTGAGTGGTATGTTTATAATCTTTGTAGTTACATGCATGAAGAAGTGGAACATAATTTGATTATAGAATTTGAAGTGGATGGAATTAAAAAACAAAGAGAAATTGATATTATTGGAAGAGATGGTTCAGATTTAATTATCTATGAATGTAAGGACACAAGAAAAAAATCTGATTTAAAGGATTTTGGGAATATTTTTGATTTGGCATTGAAATTTGATGATATAAAAATAGTTAATTCCTATGATTCAAATAGAGAAATTGTAAGAAAATTATCTGAACTTACGGGTAAAAAAATTAGTAGCATAAAAGGTTCAGATCTTGAAGATAGTTTTATTGGGAATGAGGCCATAATTGTAAGATTGAAATCAGAAGAATGGCCCTATGGGAATCATGGAATTAATTTGTTTAAACAAGCTTCGCCTATAAAAAAAAGAGAGATACTTCAGAAAATTTTATCTGAATTAGAAAAGGAAGACTTGGAAAATAATCTAAAAGCCCTATTAAAAATATTCAATAATGATGCTAAAATAGGAGATGCCCTAACTTCTTCTGAAAGAAAAAAAATATTTGAAATCTTTTTAGAACTTTTAAATAATCCTGAGAAATATCTGCGCAATTTGAAAGACGGATCAATATTAATAGAATATTTAACATCCACTATAAAATATTTTGGAAAAGAACTATTTGAAGTTAAAATTGAAGTTAAAGATCTTTTTTTAGCTAATTTAGATTATTTAGATGAAAAATACAAAAATACTTTGAATCCCGCAACATTCCAATATTATCTTGTTTTATTCGACAAATTTGAAGATGAAATCATGAAATTAGAAAAAGAGAAAATCTTGGAGTTCTATCAATTATTTTTGCCTGTTTTAAAAAAATATCCTTCTTGGAGAAGTAGAGATAAAACGCTTACAATTTTAAAAAAGATAATTCCCCTTTTAAACCAGAATCAATTAGAAGAAACACTTAATGAGATCGGAACTGTTGTTAGCACATTTAGTTGGAGTGTGAATTGGGAGATTTCAGAAATCTTAAAAATGATTTATCCAAGAGTCAATGAGACTCAAAAGAAAGCAATATTAAGCATCCTAAATAATATTGTAGAGAATATTGATGAACAGAGTAGTCAAAAATATGCTAAAGAAGCGGTAGAATACCTTATTAAGTTATAATTCTGCACCCATTAAGTGGTCGCTCCATTTTAAAAATAAAATAGATGAGTGTTTGGTATGAATCATGAATTGCCAAGATGGTGCGAAACTCTTTTGAGATTAAAAGAAGAAGCTAAGACAGAGAAGAGTTATTATTTTGATTTAAATGAACTTGCCTTTGAGAGACTTAAGGAATGTAGGGCTAATGCTGTTGGGACAATTGGTTTTAAGAATATTCGTTTAAAATTATGTAGGAGCTTGAGTATAAATAAAAAGCAATGCTTGGATCTTTTGAAATATTTTGAAGTTATAGGGAAAATAGAGTTTGTAAGGCAAAAAGGAGTACGAATTATAGGGGCATAATTATTCCAGGTTTTCTTTAATTTCAATTAACCTTTTTTCTTTCTGTCCACCTGTTTTAAGATGATCTTTAGCAAGCATCAATAATCTAACTTTTTGTTGGAAATCAATATCCGATATTTCTCCTCTTGCATATCGATTCTCAATAATTTCAATAGGTGTTTTTTCTCTCTTTGCAACTTCTGGAATTGTATAATTCAGGGCTTGCATAGGATTTTTTTCAAACATTTGTGTCCTTATCGGCATATTAAATGCAAAGTCAACACTTTCTTTCATTTGTTTATCTGAAACCTTGGCGTATATTTGGGTGGTTGTGACTTGGTTGTGACCGAGCAGATTGGCAACAGCATAAAGATCCCTCGTTTTATCATAGACATAGCTGGCGTAAAAGTGTCTTAGGTGGTGAAATCTAAATTTGTAAATACTTGTACTTTCCCGATATTTTGTTTTCTTTTTGTAATTTATCTTAAAATCTATTTCATCTAACTTTGCTCTTTCTCTGGCTTCGGCAAACCAAACATGAAGAGTTTTTGTCCTTAAGGGAATATCTGGAGATTTAGCAGAAGGTAAAAACCACTTTCCTCCATCAACAATTTCAAGCCATTTTTGAATTGGGGAAATTGCAATAGTGGGAATTGGAACAATTCTGTCTTTCCCATAACCTTGTTTTTTTCTATTTGGATTTTTACTATCCCTTATTTTTATAACCCTCCTCTCTAAGTTAATATCTGAGTTTTGAAGATTACATACCTCTCTTACTCTTAAGCCACACATGAGGGCCGTGAAGCATGCTATAACACACTTTGGACGAAGCATTGACTCAAACAATTGTAGCAATTCATTCTTGGTAAGGATGTCTGGAAGTTTGTTTTTGTTTCCCATTATAGGCTCCTTATGATATTGTTTATATTTTCCATCATCAATAGTCCTGAATTACTTTCTCTAACTCTTTTTCGATTAGCAGCAATTTGCATTGCCTTACGAAAGGAGATTTGACCTTTGCCAAGTTTTTCTTTAATATCTGCAGGAACCCTACATGCGATCATCCAACGATAAGTGGTTGAAGGGTTAAGATCGTTTTTCAACATATAATCATAGAGAACTCTTTCTGCTTCTGTTAGAGGTCTTTTTCTTTTTCTATTCTCCGGATTTTCTCTTCGCCCATAGTGTAGATTTCCATAGAAAAAGTTTCTAATATGGGAGAACATTGGGATAATCTTATCTTCCTCGATTTCAGGTAAAAGACCTTTTAGGTCTTTTTTTATTTGATTTACTTTATCGAAAATATTAATCTTTTTTCCTTTTTCACGTATGTTTGTGTTGATAAAAGTTTTATCTCCGTTTTTAGCCATATACATTTTATGTTTTTTCCTTTTTTATATTCGGTATCCCTTAGGTGTACCATAATAAAGAAATAGCCGTTCTTGCTCGGTATCGAGGGGTCAGAGTCCTGAAATTGTTCCAAAAAAGATTCCTAGTATGAGGAAGAGGAAAAATTGGATAAGCATGTGATGAGAAAGATTTAATAATTATTTATTTCTTTTTTGGGTTTCTTTTTTTTGAGTTGGATAAATATCCCCAAAAGAATAACAAATAAACCTACGATTGAAGATAATAATATTTTTTCCCCTACGATTATTCTTGTGTAAATCAAACATGCAAAAGGAGAAAGGTATGCGAGTGTTGATATTTTGTGGACTTCCCCATATTCATATGCAAGGAAGAAAAATACGAATCCTATCCCTCCTGCAAAGCCTCCTAGCCATAAAAGAGTAAGTAAATCTTTAAGAGTTAGTGTTGGGAATGTTGAGAATAATATTAGTGCGAAAAAGGAAAGTATTGTTGCGAATAGATAGAAAAACATAATGGATGTTATTTTTTCATAATTTTGTTTTTTGCCTAATGTAAAATAAAGTGCTTGTGCAAAGGCGGCTGCGAGAGCGAGAAGGATTCCTGTGGTGCTTGAAAAAGTAAAGTGGATTAAATTTCCTTTAGTTAAGACGATATATGCTCCAAAGAAAGCTATTATTATTGCTATTATTTTTTTGGAAGTTAATTTTTCTTTTAAAATAAGCCATGAAAGGAAAACAACAATTACTGGCCAAAGATAGTTTACTATTATATTTTCTTGTGCAGATATGAATATTAATGAAGCACTTGCAAGAAGGGTATAAAGGAAAATTCCAAGAGCTCCCATATAAAAAAATACGAGGTAATCTTTTTTAGTATAATTTTTTATTATTTCTTTTTGGCCTTTTATTAATGAAACAATAAATAGTGTAATGAAAGCAAAGAGAGTTATAAAAAATAATATTTGGAAGGGGTCCATTTTTTGAATTAAATTTTTTATTATTGCAGGAGTTGTGGCCACGAGTAAAATAGCGATTGTCAGAAAAAAATAACTTTTATATTCCTTCTTCATTTTTATTTAAATTAAAATTGTTTAATAAATATGTGGTTTTAGTTAGGAAAGATTTAATAATGTGTGGTTGCTTATTTTTTTATGGTTGTAAAAGAATTAAGTGTTGATGAAAGATATAATTTAATAATGAGGAATTTGCAGGAGGTTTTGGGAGAAGATGATTTGAAGAAATTATTAAAAAAGAAAAAGAATCCTGTTGTTTATTGGGGGACTATGCCTACGGGGAGTATTTCAATAGGTTATTTTTTTCCGATGTTGAAAATTGCAGATTTTTTAAAGGCAGGATTAAGGGTAAAGATTCTTTTGGCAGATTTACATGGGGCTTTAGATGGCGTACCTTGGGAGATATTGGAAAAGAGATATAAATATTATGAACGAGCGATTGTTACTATTTTGAAAACTATTGGGGTTTCTATAAATAATTTAGAATTTGTTAAGGGGAGTGATTTACAATTAGATAAAAATTATTTTCATGATTTATTGAAGTTAAGTACTTATACTAGTTTTAAAAATTGCAAAAAAGCTGCGAGTGAGGTTGTTAAAAATGTTGAAAAAGATAGTGCGAAATTGTCTTCTTTTATTTACCCCTTAATGCAGGCTTTAGATGAGGAATATTTGAAAGTTGATATGCAATTTGGAGGAATGGATCAAAGAAAGATTATGGTTTTGGCGAGAGAAATTTTGCCTAAAATTGGTTATGAAGCTAGAATAGAATTATTAAATCCTATTATAAGAGGGCTTGTTGGGGAAAAAATGAGTTCGAGTATTGAAGCGACTAAAATTGATTTGCTAAATGATGAAAATGTAGTTATAAAAAAGGTTAAGGGTGCGGAAATGGTTGCAAAGAATCCTAATAATGGGATTATGTCTTTGTTGGAATATTTTATTATGGTTAGTAAATGTGATAATGGGCAGAGTTTTGTTATTGAGAGGCCTGAAAAATATGGGGGTAATTTAGAATATAAAGATTATAAGAGTGTTGAAAAAGATTTTGTTGAAGGAAAAATTCATCCTCTTGATTTGAAGAATGCTGTTGCTCAGGAGATTAATATTTTATTGAAAAAGTTCAGAGAAGATAAAAAGTTACATGCATTACATAAAAATGCATATTGTTAAAATGGATTTGGATATTGAAAAAGTTCTTAAGAGCAAGAGGATAAATTATAGAGTGATTAAATTATCTGAGAAAGGAATATCTTTTGAGGATGTGATAAAATTTTCTGAAGAGAAAATTAATTCTAATGAGATTTGTAAGACGATTATTGTGAAGGATAAGAAAGGAAATAAATTTGCTTTTTTATTGAAGGGGGATCAAAAGATGGATTTTAAAAAAGCAAAAGAAATTCTTGGGTCTAAAGCAAGTATTGTAAGTTATGAGGATCTGAAGAAAACTACTGGTATTGAGCCAGGGGCTGTTTGTCCCATTGGTTTAAAATTCTCTCTTTTTGTAGATAAAATGGTTTTTGAAACCGAGAAGATAAATTTTGGATCGGGAGATCATTTATTTGGCTTGGAGATAAATTCTAATGATTTGGAAAAGATGGTTGATTTTAAGATGGTTGATGTTTCATAATAAAAATTAATCAACTTGTTCTAAACTCAACAATATCCATATCTTTTAATTTATGTTTTAATCCAACTTTTTGTCCTGGAAATTTTGATGAAGGGCCCCAGATTTTTGTTTGTTTGATTTTTTTACTAAATCCGTGTAGGATTTTTTCAGCAACGTCTTTGACTGTTGAATTAGGTTTTAGTATAACTGGCCTTTCTTTGTTATATTGCTTTTTTTCTGGTTGTTTTGTGTAGATTCTTATTTTACTAAAGCTTTGGAAAATTTTTAATTTTAATTCATCTATATTTTCTTTTGTTTTTGTGGAGATTATTATTGAATTATATTTTTTGTATTTTGATTTTAATGTTGCTTGAATTTTTCTGGTTTCTTTTTCGTTTGTTTTATTATATACTAGTATTTTTTTTGCTTTGGAGTTTTCTATTTCTGATTCAATTTCTTTTATTTGATCTATATGAGTTATTAAGATTAATAGTGTGTCTGCAGTATTTGTTAGTCCTTTATCATAATAGTCTGAATCTATTGGGGGATTTTCAATTAATTGTATTGAAGTTGTGGCGTAGTCCATCATTCCAATAACGGATTGTGTTGTGGTGAATCTGAATTCAGATATTTTTGGGTCGGCGTTTGTTAAAATTTTTAATAGAGATGATTTTCCTGAATTTGTTTGACCTATTATTACTGCTTGCATATCATCTTTTTTTATTCCTCTAAAAGATGATTTCCCGGATTTGTTTTCTTTTTCTTTAGTATATTTTAATTTTTTTAAACGTGTTTTTAAATTTGCAAGAAGGTTCTCTGAAGATTTGTGCTTAGGGGCAAGGACTAGCATTTTCTTTAGGCATTTTATTTTTTGTTCTGTTGTTTCTGCTTTTTCATATTCTTCTTTTGCTCTTTCAAAAAAGGGGGAGGCATTTATTGTCATTTTATTATTCCTAGATAAGATTTATAAGATTTATAATTTTTGGGGTTTGATGGAAATGCCTTTGCCCGAGATTTTAGATAGATTAAGTATATTGAAATTGAAAATTGAGAGAATTGGGGAACCTCATCTTCAAAAAGAATTAGAAGAATATGAAAGGGCTTTGGATGATTTTAAGGCTCGTGAGATTTTTATTAATGAAAATTGGCTGGTGGATTTATATAATTTGAATTCGCAAATTTGGGATTTAGAGTCTGATATACGTAAGGGGAAAGAAGGAGAATTAGGCTTGGAGGAAGTGGGTAGAAGAGCGATTGAAATAAGAAATATAAATAACAAGAGAGTTGCAGTTAAGAATAAGATTGTTGAGAAAACTGGGTTGGGGTTTAAGGATGTAAAAATGAATCACGCTTCTGAATGATAATTATATAATGTTTAATTTCTTTTTGTTATAATGGATGAAGAAGTATATAATAAAATAATTAAGAAAAAAGAATTTTCTGATTTGCCTAAAAAGGATGTTGAATTGGCATGGGAGAAAATTGGGAAAAAACAATTGAATGAGGTGGATGAAATAAAATCTACAAGATATTTATTAATGAAGGTTTTTTCTGCATTTACTTCTCAGAAGCTTTTGAGTTTAAAAAATAAAGAGCCAGACTGGATTTTGAGGAAACATGCTTCTACGAGGGAGAGGATTGATTTTTATGAAGAAATTTATTTAAGGATTTTGAAAGGAAAGAAATATAGTGTGATTGATTTGGGTTGTGGAGTTAATGGTTTTAGTTATAAATTTTTTAAGAATTTAAAATCTTATACTGGTGTTGAGGCAATGGGGCAATTAGTTAATTTGACGAATTCTTATTTTATCCAGAATAAATTAAATGGGAAATGTTTTCATATGAGTTTATTTGATTTAGAGAATATTAAGAAATTGGTTAAGGATATTAAAGGACACCACGGGCGTATACCCAAGGGGCACGAGAACCTTTCCAAGGCCCCGAAAAATCTTAAAAAAAGATTTTTACAAGGGGCAAAGATAATATTTTTATTCAAGACATTGGATTCTTTAGAAATGTTGGAAAAAAATTATTCTAAAAAATTGTTAAAAGAGATTGTTCCACTTGTAAAAAAAGTTGTTGTTAGTTTTGCTACAAGAAGTTTGGTTTCTAAGAAGAAGTTTTTTGCGAAGAGAACTTGGTTGGTGAATTTTATTAATGAGAATTTTAATGTGTTGGATGATTTTGAATTGGGTGGGGAGAGGTACCTCGTGTTCGAGGCATCTCAGTCGTCCGCCACTGAATAGGTGAATCGAACGAAAGATATATTGTTTTTGAAAAATAATTAATTTTAACAATCACTAATTTTATTTCCAGCTATAATACAATCATCAATTATTAATTTTATTTCAGTTGGTTTTATTTCTGAATTAAAGAAATATTTTTTTGAGTCTGAGGGGAGATCGCAATTATTACAATTATCTCCACACTTAAATGAATTAGAATTTTCTTTGCTGTTATAAATTATAAATTTTATTTCTTGAGTCTTTTCTTGATAGAGGGATTTTTTCAAAGTTACTTCTGTTTCGCTGGATGTTATATTATAACAAGATTTTGTTATTTTATATGGAGGTTCTGTTTGATAGTCTATACATTGTTTTGGAGAGAGTAGCGCGTCAGGATTGGCTACTTTTTTTACTACAACCCATAGTATTGAAATTGATGCTAATGCTAAAACTATGATTAGAACTGTAGCTATTATTGGTGAGAGTGCGTTTTTATTTTTTATATTTTGCATGGCATTGCACCTATTTTATTAAAATCTGTTTGAGCAAGTAATTGATTATCTTTTGAGATTTCCAATGTTTTTGAATCTTCTATTTTTGGAATTTTTAAATAAAATTCTCCTGTGTTTGAAATTGCTCCTCCTGAAAGGTCTGTATCTTGTTGGATATCTGTGAAGATTAATTCTGGGTTGAAGTTTTCTTTTAATTCTGAATCATCTTGGAGAATTAAATTTAATTGATAATCTCCTACACCGTTTGTTCCAATGCAACCTGTTTCAATTGTTTTTTCTTTGATTATAATTTCTTCTTGGTTATAGTTTCCTGTTATTAAGATATATTTTTCTTCGTTACAATCTATATTTTCTGAAATTGCTAAGGAAGTTAATTTTGATTGTGCGTTTGGGATTTTTTGCAATATTAATTCTGTGTTAAATTCTCCGTAGTTTGATGAGCTTAATGTTTTCATGACTCCGTTATTTATTGAACGATAGTGTTCAGAGTCTGAACAACCTTCTTTACATTCTCCGAGGCTTTGGAAGGAGTCGCAGTTTTTTACGCAGTTTTTTGATGTTCGTGGAATTGTTGCAGGGGTATATTCGTCGGCAAGATTTGCAAATGCGTGGCCGAATTCATGGAGGAAGACATTTTTGTTGTGGGCAGAATTTAGACTCATTACATTCATATACGCTGTGCTTCGGATGTTTGAGGGTTTGTCTTGGATTACTACAATTAAATCATTTTGACATGATGATGCTTTTTTTATTAATTCCTTTGTGTAACAAAGTAGAGCTATTCCTTGGTAAAGTTTACACTCTGGTTGGTATGTGTCTATATAATAAAAGTTGAAAGATTTTTTGTAATTTTTGTAGGGTTCTGAATTCATTAGGTAGTTTGAATATTCTTGTGCTTGTTGTTGTGTTGAAAAAAAGACAATATTGAAGGCGTTGGGGTTGCTTGTTAGGGAGTTGCAAGTTTCTAGTTGGGTTGGGATTAGATTTTTTGGAGAGAGTATAAGTGTGATAATGATTATGGTTGCTATAATTAAAATTGAAAAAATTATTGTGGGAATTAAATATTCTCTTTCCATGGTTGAGGAGAGTAGAATGGTTTTAAATATTTTGGGATTGTAACATAACTATTATTTTTTATTAATTTTAAGAAAAGTTTTGAAATTTAGTTTTCTAAAATTATGAAAATATTTATAAACTCTTTTTTTCTAATTGTTTCATGAAAAAAAGTTTGGTGATTGTAACGTGTTTGAGTTTGGTTCTAATTTTATCCTTATCAATGGTTTCTGCGAATTGGGCAGGAGACTTTGTTGGAAGTATATGGGAAAATACTTTTGGAAAACTTTTTACAGATAAAGAAGTGCAGATGGCTCCTGGAGATAATTATTTAACTAACCCAAGAATCTTTATTGAAGAGGAAGGGAATTGGATTGAAATTTCTGAAGATACAACTGAATCTGGAGTTTTTAAGACAAATATGGATTCGGCGCTGTTTAAGTTTTGTATTGATTATGCAGATGGATTTGAATTAGTGGATGAGGTTAGTTTACATTTTTGTAAAGGAGGAATTTGTTTTGATAAAGTTATGGAGGCAATTCCTCTTGAGTATGATAGGAGATGTTATACTACTGAAGATGGTGCTTCATTTAGTAGTTCTTTTCCTACGCCTGTTTCATTTGATTGGGTTGTGACTACTGCTGGCATTCCTTCTGAAGCAAATTTAGAAGATAATTTTGGAAGTGTTTCTGTTCGGAAAGTTGGGGATTCTGATAATGATTTACTTTATAATCCAGAAATTTTAACTAGTTCTAATGGAGGAAATTCTTATGAGGATATTACAGATTCTTGGGATTCTTCTAAGCCTGTTAAAATTTCAGAAGGAACTTCTTTTAGACTTAGGTCAAAAATTTATTATACTGAAGATGCGACTACTGGGAATCCTTCTTATGTTACTTTAAGAGGCTATCTTAATGGAGAAAGTATATTTTATGAATCTCTTAACGCTCTTTCTGCTTCTAATGATGCGAGGGGATTTAATTATGATGATGCTGATTTAAACAAAGGTGAGATAAATCATTTTTCTACTAAGTGGTTTGTTCCTTCTGGCTATGGTACGGAAAACATTATCTCTAATAATTATCAAGAATCTTATTTTGTATTAGCTTGTGGTGTTGGGGATTGCGGGACAGGGGAAGCTTGTAATATTCAAAGTGGTATTTGTGAAGCTGAAACTACAACTGAAACTTGTAATGAGGTAGGCGGTTTCTGTGATTTAACTTCAAATGGTGCTCCAATAGGATATTCTGTAGTAGATAATTCTTGTGGGGTGGTTTCTGCGGTAGACCCTCTTATTTGTTATTTAAGAGATATTGAAGATGCTGACTGTTTAGGGGTCGATGGTTTTTGTTTAGCTGTTGGGAGGAATTGTGTAGATTATGGAGGGATTTTGGGGGATGTTAGTTTTTGTGGGTTGGGGAAATGTTGTTCTTATGAATTAATTCCTACTACTTGTACTGATGGTATTTTAAATCAAGATGAAACTGGAATAGATTGTGGTGGAGTAATTTGTCCTGCATGTTCTGTAATTCCTACTTGTACTGATGGTATTTTAAACCAAGATGAAACTGGAATAGATTGTGGTGGAGTAATTTGTCCTGCATGTTCTGTAGATCCTTGTGGTGATGGGACTTGTGATGCTGCTACAGAAAATTGTTTAACTTGTGTAACTGATTGTGCATGTACTGGAACTGATGTTTGTACCGCTGGCGTTTGTTCTACAGGAACTATATGTGGTGATGATAGTGAATGTATTGGACAAGGAAATGTTTGTCACCCAGATATTTTAGAATGTGTAAGTTGTTATGATAGTGATTTATTAGCTTCATCAGATCCAAATTATCTTTATATTAAAGGGATGGTAAGTTATGTTGCATCAAGTTTTGGAGGATCAATTATCCGTGAAATAGAGGATAAATGTCAGGATGGGAAAGTTATAAAATATTCTTGTAATAGTGATGGGTCAGGTTATGATTATACGCTACCTATTGATTGTTTGAATGATGAAGTTTGTGCGGGGGGTATTTGTATTCCTAGTACTCAAGTAGTTTGTGGAAATAGTATTTTAGAAGGAGATGAAGAATGTGATGATGGTAATTTTTGTACTGGTTGTGTTTGTGATTCTGGTTATCAACCAACCAATCCTTTATCTTTAAATTGTCATAAAATTCCTGTTTGTGGTGATGAAATTTTAGATGTTGGCGAAGAATGTGATGGAGGGGCTTTTTGTATTATTGATGGCTGTGCTTGTGGAGAGGGTTATCAATCAACAGATCCTATAAGTGAAGCTTGTGAATCAAGTAATTCTTGTGCAGGTGTAGAGTGTCCAGCTGGGCATCATTGTCTTGAAGGGGTGTGTTATCCTTTTCAAACAGGAAGTTTTTGTGATAATCCTGCCGGCAGTGGACCTGGTATTCTTCCTGGGACAAGGGTTAAGATAAGTGAAGTTTTGAATTATTGTAGTCCTTTAAGTTTAGATTTTGAACCTGTTTTAGGATATGGAACTTTATGTAATAACGATTATGAATGCGAATCAAATTCATGTTTAGATGGAGTTTGTACTTCTATCCAAGGAATGGTTGATGAACAAATAGGTTTATTGCAACAGATTTTTTGTTGGGTAAGATATCCTCTTTCAAAAGATAATCGTGGGGAATGTCTTGGATTAGTTGAGGAAAGCTCTTGTAAAATTGATGATGATTGTGTAGCTGGTAAAGTTTGTAATCAAGGATTGTGTATGACTGCAGGAACTTGCGTTACTAATTTTGATTGTGATGATGGGGTTGCTTGTGTTAGTGGTGTTTGTTCGATCGTTCCAGAATGTGGAGATAATTTTTGTAATGGTGATGAAACTTGTTTAAGTTGTGTAGAAGATTGTGGTTGTGAAAATAATGAAGAATGTTTAGATAATTTTTGTGTAAATGAAAATTATTGTACACCAACTAAAGATTGTGAAAATTATCAATATTGTGATGTGGATTTAAATTGTAAAAGTAAGTGTGGAACTGCAGATTATGGTGAAGAAAATTATAGATGTGATTTAAGTTGTTTAGATGGAAATATTTTAAGTAATAGCGAAGAGGCTTGTCCAGCCGATTTTAATTGTTGTATCCCAGAGTGTGTAAGGGATAGTTCAGATTTAGACCATGATGGACTTATGACTACTAGTGATTATGGTATTTTGGGCCTTTTTTATGATAGTGAAAATTGTATAGAAAATAATGGCTGGTGTGGTTGTGCAGATATTAATCAAGATAGTTATGTGAATGATTTAGATAATACAATTTATACTTCTTGTTTAGCAGCTAGTTGTTCTGGGACTACTCCTCTTTGTCTTTATGATGAAGTGAATAGTTTAACAAATTGTGTAGCGGGAGCAGCATAACAATGCAAAAAAAATATTATTTTCTAATTGGTTTTTTGGTTTTAATTGGATTGATTGTTGGAGGAATTTTAATTTTTAGTGGAAATAAAAATATTTCAATGAGCCCTGATGATGAAAATTGTGATTATGTTGGAGAAGTTGAGAATATAGATTCGTTTTTTAAATATTGTGATTCTTCAGGGGATTGGATAGTGGTTCTTGCTGAAGGCGAAGTTTGTTTAAATGATTATGAATGTTCAGAAAAATCTTGTATTGATGGAATATGTCAAGACAAATATTCTCCTCTTGCTAAAAGAGGTTGGATTGAAGAGATTAGATGTTTTTTACCTAATTATTGTTGTGCTGATGAGTGCCAGGGAACTTCTTTTTTAGAATGTTTTGAAGGGGATTTAACAAATAAGGGACAGATTAATGGGAAATGTGGATATGTTACGCCTCATGATCCTCCTGAAGACCCTCCAGTAAATCCTCAATCTTGTTTCCCAGGATATACTTTAATTACAATGAAAGATGGCTCTCAAGAGCAGATTAAAGAGGTAGAGGTTAATGATGAAGTATTATCTTATGATGTGGAAAATAATGATTTTGTTTTTGCAGAAGTTTTAGAATTAGAATCTCCTATTAGAGAAGGAATTTATTTAATTAATAATTTAATTAATGTTACAGATGAACACCCATTTTATATAAAGAAAGATAATAAAATTGGTTGGGGAGCAATTAATGCATTGCATGCAAAACAAGATTCTGAAATTAAAGAAGATATTTTAGATTTAGAGATAGGAGATTTTCTTTTTAATGGAAATTGGGTAGAAGTTGAATCTATTGAGTATTTCCCAGGGTTAATTCAAACTTATAATTTAAAAACAGTTAATAATTATAATAATTTCTTTGCAAATAATTTTTTAGTTCATAATAAGGGAGATTTTTGTACTCCTGTTTGGGGATGTACTGATTGGTCAAATCTTGCAGGAAATTGTGGGACAAGAGTTTGTACTATGAAGACTAGATGTAATTTAAATAAGCCCTCTGAATCTGAAGAATGTCCCGGAGTTGAGCCTTTTTGTGGTGATGGAGTTTGTGATTCTGTGGAAAGTTGTTTAAGTTGTGAAAAAGATTGTGGGGGTTGTGCTCTTGTTAAGTGTGATGTAAGATGGTTATGGTGGCTATTATTAATTCTTTTAGTTGTTTATTTTTCTTCAATTTTAAGTTATTATTTGTATAAAAGATATGAAAAGAAAAAAGAACTTGAAGGGGAAGGTTTAGATAAAAAAGAAATAGGATTAGTTAAAAAACCGACTGCAGAGAATTATTCTAAGAATTTAGATCATCTTTCGAATAAATTATTTATTCCACCGGTTTCTTCTCCAAGGAAGATTTTGCCTAAAAATGTTGTTAAAAAAAATCTTTTAATGAATAATATCCCAATAAATTTAAATAAAAAAATAGATATCTTGTTGAGAAAAGGGAATAGTTCTCTTATGAAGAAAGATGTTTTAACAGCGAGGGCAATTTATAAAGAAATTAGACAGAATTATAATTCTTCTTCTGACCCTGGGGATATTTATAAAAATAAAATAAAAGAATTTTATAATCAAATAACTTCTTTTAGAAGCTCATAAATCTTTAAATAGTATTTTAAATTATATTTTTTATGATTGAAAATTTTAAGAAAAAAGTTTTGTCTAATGGGATGACTGTTGTTTTTGAAAAAAGAGATTTGCCAATTGTGAGTGTGATTTTTGCAGTTAAGCAAGGAGGGGTGAATGAATCTCTTGAGGAAAAAGGAATTTCTCATTATATTGAGCATATGTTATATAAGGGGACACCGACGAGGAGTTCTCAACAAATTGCTGAAGAGATTGAAAGAAGGGGTGGAGAATTAAATGGATTTACGAGTGAAGAGCTTACTGGATATTTTTGCAAGATGCCATCTAAACATTTAAATGTTGCTTTAGAAGTTTTAGGAGATATGATAAAAAATCCTCTTTTTGATGAAAAAGAATTAGAAAAAGAAAGAAAAGTTATTTTTGAAGAAATTAAAATGTGTCATGATAATCCACTTAAGCATGTTTTTGATGAAATCCAGAAGGCACTTTATGATGGGGTTATGGACATAAATCTTGCTGGGACAATTGAGACGATGAATTCTATTAATAGAAAAAAAATAGTTGAAAAATTTAAAGAAGCTTATGTCCCGGAAAATATGATTTTGTGTGTTGTTGGGGACGCTGATTTTGATGGGCTTTGTGATTTTGTTGAAAAGAATTTTGAAATGAAAAAAGGAAAAATTTTCAAACAAAAATTTAATTTAACAAATGAAACTAATATTGAAGAAAGAAAAGGAATTGATCAGGCGAATTTAGTTTTTGCACATCATATCCCTCTTTCGAAAGATGAAAAATCTCATTCTGCACAAGTTCTTAGTTGTTTGATGGCTGAAGGAATGTCTTCTAGATTATTTGCAGAAATAAGAGAAAAAAGAAATTTAGCATATGCTGTTAAAGGGGAGGCAAATATTAATAGGGATTTTTCATATAGTTTAATTTATGTTGGAACCACAAAAGAAAATGTGGAAAAGGTTAAGGGGTTAATTTTGGAAGAGTTTAGAAAAGTTGCAGAATCTTTGGGAGAAAAAGAATTAAGTGAAGTTAAAGAACAGATGATTGGAAATTATTATATTTCAATGGAAGATTCTCAGGATCAGATGATTAATTTACTTGCTAATGAAGTTCATGGGGAAGCTGAAGATTTCTATAAATTTGAAGAAAATATTAGAAATGTTAAATTAGAAGATGTTAAGAAATTAGCGTCGGAAGTTAAGGAAGGAAATTATAGTTTTTTTGCATTGGTTCCAGAAGAATAATATTTATAAAGATGTTTTATTTAATTGTTTTATGAAAAGGGGATTAGTTATTGGAGTTTGTTTGAGTTTGGTTTTAATTTTATCCTTATCAATGGTTTCTGCAAATTGGGCAGGAGATTTTGTTGGGAGTGTATGGGATAATACTTTTGGAAAACTTTTTGCAGATAAAGAAGTGCAGATGAGTCCTGGGGATTGTTATGATTTTAAATTGTATGAGGGTGAACCCCCCACAATTCATTTAACTGAGGATGATTTTCCTTCAATGTTATCTGATTTTGAATATGTTGATGATGTTGGAGCTTCTCAGGAAATTTTAGATATGAGTAAAGAAATTGGTCCAAGATCTGTGGTTCCTTTTGGGGGAGTTTTTGATAATTCTATTGGGAGTGTTATTTTTGAAGATCATGTTTTTAGTGTAATGACAAATCGTGTTGGAGGAAACTTGATTAATATTGGAAGAGAAAATCCCACGAATGAAGTTCAAGGGACTTCATTGAAGATGTTTAATAAGGATCTTATTTTTGAAAATGTTGAATTAGAAGGTTCTTGTGGGAGTTATGAGGCTGATCTTACTTTTTTAGATAATGGTGGTGTGGAATATTTTTTTCCAGGGAATGAGGAGAGTTTTGTTAGTATTGGTGGGGAAGAATATTTTGCCCAGTCTGTGGGAGATTTTTTTGTAAAACCTTTTGTAGAAATTGTAAGTGTTAATTCTGAAGCATGTCCGGTTTATCTAAATGAAATTGCTTATACTATTTATGCAGATGTTCCTACTGATTCTTTTTTAATAATAGGGCCTGGAACGGCTATTGTAGATCCGGTATCTCAATCAATGAGGTTGATTTTTAGGGGAATAGAAACTGATGAAAATGGAGATGTATATGCAAATATGGGTTATTGTGATGCTGCTCCTGTGTGTGGAGATGGTTTTGCTGATTTTGAAGAGCTTTGCGATGGTAATGACTTAAGGGAAGAGAGTTGTCAAAATTTGGGTTATGATTCTGGAAATCTTTTATGCACTAATGATTGTCAATTTGATTTAAGTGTTTGTGTTGAATCTTCTATTTGTGGTGATGGAATTTTAGATGAGGGTGAAAAATGTGATGATGGAAATGTTTTTGATGGGGATGGATGTGTTGAATGTAGGGCTGAACCTGGTTGGGTTTGTGTTAATAATAATCCTAGTATTTGTTCTTCTGAATGTATTGATTGTGGGGTATGTTTTAATGATCATGGTCCACATACTAATACAGGGTTATATTTTTATTCAGTTTATTTTGTTAATGAAAATAGGGGATGGGCTACAGGATATGATAATGAGGGGAATGAAATAATTCTTTATACTTCTAATGGAGGGGAGAGTTGGAATGAGCAATATTATACAGATGGTGGTTTCCGCGATACTATTTATTTTATTAATGAACTTAAGGGATGGACTGTTGGAAGCAATGAGGGAAGAATTCTTCATACCTTTGATGGAGGTGATAATTGGGATGAGCAAGGTCATGAGATGGATGGCATTTGGCATTCTATATATTTTGTAGATGAAAATAAAGGGTGGATTGTTGGAAGTTATGCAATTTTAAAGACAACTAATGGTGGAGTGTATTGGGAAGGAACTTCAATAGAAGGTGATTCTGATGTAGCTTTAAATTCTGTTTATTTTGTTAATGAAAATGAGGGTTGGGTTGTGGGTTCTCATGGGAGAGTTCTTCATACCTTTGATGGGGGGAATAATTGGAATAAAGAGATTTTTTTAGATATGCCTGTTTTAAATTCTGTTTTTTTTACTGAAGGAAATACTGGATGGATTGTTGGGGAAGATGGAAAAATTTGGAAAAAAGAAAATGATGGAAGTTGGGTTGGGAAGTTTGATTTAATTAATCCAGATTATAATTTAAAAGCTATTCAGTTTGTGGATGAAAATAATGGGTGGATTAATTTTTGGGGCGCTGATGATAGGAAAAAATTTCTTTATACAACAAATGGAGGGGATGATTGGAATGAAGTGATTATTTCAGAATCTTTTTTTATAAACTCTATTCATTTTATAAATTCTTTAGAAGGATGGGCTGTTGGTGGTGGTGGAAAAATTTTTCATACAACTAATGGAGGTTTGACTTGGGAAAATCCAACTGTTCAAAAAACTTGTGTGGATTTAGGAAATGACTATCTAGGAAAAACTTTATGTGGGGTTTGGGATGGTATGTGTGCGGGTGATTTGGATTGTGGAACTTGTGCTACTGATGAAACTTGTACTGCTGGTTTTTGTGAATCTAATTGTGTTATAGATTGTGTGGGTAAAGCATGTGGTGATGATGGTTGTGGTGGAAGTTGTGGAGATTGTCTTACTGATGAAACTTGTACTG
>Ga0208904_1000068_pt1 | contig 90958 bp, 100 predicted proteins | sample AntAceMetag02UKB_FD_184774 | JGI IMG/M metagenome (GOLD analysis project Ga0208904, IMG submission 184774) | Saline lake microbial communities from Ace Lake, Antarctica - Antarctic Ace Lake Metagenome 02UKB (SPAdes) (version 2) | ecosystem: Environmental > Aquatic > Non-marine Saline and...
CAAGTGGATTAACTATTTATCGTAATGATGGTTCAAACCAAACTTCTGGAGATATAGCAGACCTTCCCAGTGGATTAACTTATTATTTAAATTATGGTTCAAACCAAACTTCTGGAGACATAGCAGACCTTCCAAGTGGATTAACTTATTATTATAATGATGGTTCAAACCAAACTTCTGGAGATATAGCAGACCTTCCCAGTGGATTAACTGTTTATTTAAATTATGGTTCAAACCAAACTTTTGGAGACATAGCAAGTCTTCCCAGTGGATTAACTGATTATTATAATACTGGTTCAAACACAACTTCTGGAGACATAGCAAGTCTTCCCAGTGGATTAACTGATTATTATAATACTGGTTTAAACACAACTTCTGGAGACATAGCAAGTCTTCCCAGTGGATTAACTTATTATTATAATACTGGTTTAAACACAACTTCTGGAGACATAGCAAGTCTTCCCAGTGGATTAACTTATTATTATAATACTGGTTTAAACCAAGTTGATACCTATACATCAGGGCATACGTTTTCTGCATCAATTAATTACTTTTATCATAGACCAGCGGCAGGATACGGATTAAGTGATACGGAGGTAGATAATTTATTGATTGATCTTGAATCCAGTGGAATGAGTTCAGGAACAATTGATTTAGCGGGAAACAATACTGCCAGAACATCTGCTAGCGATGCTGCCGTTACAAGTTTAGAAAGTAAGGGAGTTACAGTAAACCCCTAATTAGGAGAAAATATGAAAAAATGGATTATTATTTTAATGAGTTTATTATTTGTAACGATTAGTTTGCAATCCTACTCGCAATCTTCAACTACAGAATACAGATATTTTACAAATGAAAGCATAAAAGCTAGTACAGGCTTAGTAGCCTCCTACACCTTCGCTAACCCAATTAAGGGAGAGCTGATAGATGAAAGCGGTAATGGAAACACAGGAACGGTCTATGGAGGTATTTCAACAAGGGAAGGGATGTCTTTTAGTGATGCTTATATAGATTACGGAGCAATAGGAAATGTAAAAACAATAACATTTAGAATTGATTTAGAATCTACAACGGAAAAGATATTCGAGGGTGCTTCTAATGATTTAGAAGTATACGCAAATGCAGGAACTTTAACATATCCTGACTATGATAATGCCTATATTGATGGAATTGATACGGATATTATTACAACGGGCTGGCATACGATAACGGTAATAAGTTCGACAAATGTAAACTTAACGGCTGCTAAAATAGGAATTATAAATACAACGTATGGAGATTTCGAGATAGCAGAAAATCAATTTTATTCAGATGAAAAAGGAACTACATGGATAGACATATATCACGCTAAGTGGGAGAAGGTAGTAAAGCTGATAGACTTTTCTTTTTCTCCTGTGGGTTTATCACCTGTTGGGTTTTTCAAAGGAACAGGTATATTTTTAGTTGCAGAAGAAATAGTAAGCGAAGCACATTCTAAATATCTGAATTGCACATCAAATGGAACTACTGGGTTTTATATCGAAGATATAACGGATAGCACTTACGTAGAATCACTTTATTATTATAATGGAAGTTGGGCTGATGTGGGCGGTTACACAATTTACAGAGTGGCTAATGATAACGCTTGGTTTAGTTATTCAGGTAATAAAGTTACTTTTACATTAACAAGTGGACAGAGAATCAAAGATATTATAATTAAAAATCAGAAATGAAAAAGTGTAATAAATGTAAGGATTTAATATCAAAGGATGACTTCTATAAATGTAGTACTAATTCAGATGGATTACAATGTATATGTAAAGATTGTACAAAAGATCGTATACTTGCTTCAAAGAGAACAAAGGATGGGTTAATTACAAAGGTATATTCTGCTCAGAAAAGTAATTCTGCACAAAAAGGCTACCCACCACCAACTTATACAAAACGAGAATTAAAAGAGTGGATGTTTTCTCAGCAGAAATTCCATGAATTGTATGATAACTGGAAGAACTCAGGATATGATACTGCATTAATTCCATCCTGTGATCGTAAAGACAACTACCTTTCTTACACATTAAAAAATATACAACTTACTACTTGGTGTGATAATTTACAGAATGGATATGATGATATGCGAAATGGAATTAATAATAAAAACTCCAAAGTTGTTATTGGAATAAACTTAATCACAGGTGAGAAGGTTGAATTTCATTCCACAATGGATGCAGAAAGACAAACTAATGCAGATCATAGGCATATATCAGATTGTTGTAATAATATACGTAAAAGTCATGCTGGTCATGCATGGGAATTTAAAAATTAAAATAATGAAGAAGTGGCAGAACATATCAATTACAGTTTTAGTATTTCTTATAGTAATAACCTTTGCTATATTCAATGGATTAGTAATTAATTGGGCTCATGAACACGAACCTATAGCTAGGAAGTTATTATCATCACAATGGCATGCTATAGGAACGCTGACGAAGCTTTTAGTAGGTTTGATACCTATAGTGCTATTATGGAAGAAATGGCTGTATATGCTCTCTTTTGCACTTGCCTACTTTATCATACAATGGAGTGGATATAACATTATCATAAATTTACTCATAGGTCAGTCATGGGATTACATCGGTGGTACTTCCTGGGTAGACTTATGGGGTAGGAGTCATCCTATCTGGTTTTGGACTTTACAGGTGCTATCCTTAGTACTGGCTATCGCTATTAGTATATATGCTTTGATAAAAGAGAGACGTTCTTTATAACTCAGATCTTTCAACCGACCAAGTAGACAAAGAATAATTAATCATTTAAAAATTAATTAAATGCCTAACATTAAAGATATCAAATTTACAATGAGGGATGTTATAGGAATCTCTTTCTGGTTGGCTTCTGTACTATCTGTTTATTTTCTCAATGCAGGACAGATAAACACTAATAAAACAAACAGCGAACATAATACGACACATATTAAAGAGCTGAGGGTAAATTTTAAAGATCATGTTGACTGCTCATCTATACTAATTAATAGTGTAGACAAAGAAGTGGCAATAATAAAAACTAATCTTGAAAATATAAAAGAAGATGTTAAAGCTATTAATGAAACTGATGATAGTAGCCCTAATTAGTGGCCTTGTCATAACTCTTACTGGATATAATTCTGATGATGGAATTGCTAAAGGAGGTAATATAGAGTATCTTCCAGAAAACATTCCTCTTCTTGAGAGTATAACATCTGAAAATATAGTTTTCCTAGATAGTGATTCGGTGATGAAGGAAGGACAGAGAGTTTTTCAGGATCTCAATGATGTTGTCAAAGATACAGACTCCTTACGTTATATGGTAAGACAGATCAGGATCAGGAAAGAAAAAAGTGGTGAGATAAAGAATAAGAAGTATGTCAAATAACTGACAATATGTGATAACGATAATATTTACTAACTTTATAAAAAATTAAATCATGAAAAAGATAATTCTAATAATCTTCAGTCTCTTCATTGTAGGAGTTGCTTGTTCACAAACTTATATCTATAAGAGAAATAGCAGAACAGGTAAGCCAGATGTAGTTCTAGACTATTTATCTACTATCTCTGCTGATACTTCTAATATTAAAACTACTGGTGATGATAATATATGGGCTACCTGGACCTTCAAGAATGATCAGGTGTTTGAAAAAGGTATTTCTGTTGAAGGAACTATATCAGGAGGTGCGAGTGCTGGTAGTCTTATAAAGCTAACCCAGGCAGCAGGAGAGACGTACTCAGGAACCACTGCAGGACTTACTGTTAAAAACTACGATGTAGCAACTTCTGTACATGGTTCCGGTGAAAATACTGGACTAGCTGTATTTATGAAGCAACTATCTGCTTCTGGTGCAGGAGGTGAAAATTCATTAGCATCCTTTCATTCTCATTCATCTGCGATAGGAAAGCTAGATCATGGTCTTGTAATCTATCCTGACACAGTAGGAAGTGTAATTGCTGTCCGATCAGCTGTAGCAGACTATGGTCTTGATTTTAATGATAGAGCTAATGTAGTAATAAATACTGCTGAGATACGAGGTAGTAATGGAGAGACTATTGATAATACGACTGATGGAGAATGGGATTTTGGAGCTGCTAATATTGCAACTACTGGAACACTTGCTGCTAAAAATACAACTCTTGATGGATATTTATTATTTAATGATCCTGGTACTAATGCTAATTCATTTGTAACACAATGGCAAGCTGACAATGCAACTACAGTACAGACAGCATCAGTACAGACAATATATGCTGCTGATCCTTACTTTCAGTTAAAGGTTCCTAGCGATGCAGGAACAGCTACTACTGTTGCAGATTTCTACGATCAGGAGATAAAATGGTTTAATGATCTGGCAGGGACAGACTATGTTATGACTTGGAGAGGAGAGACAAATGATGGTACATTGACGTATATGGAAGACGAGGATCGCTTTGTCTTTGATAACGATTTACAGGTACAGACAGCAAGGGTTATCGATACCATAACAATAGGTGTGGCAGGCAGTAACAAGGGAGTTATAAATTTTGTTTCAGATGCAGGGGATAGTACGGAATTGGTTGCTGAGAGTGGTGGTGTTATCCTTAAAGGTAACTGGCTTGTAGAAGAGGGTTATTCAAGACAAAGACCAGAAAACTATTCTTATACTTACGGTTCAACACAAGATATTATATATAATGTCCATGATACAGTTCATCATACAGCAACATCTGCTTGGCATGATTTATTTCTTGATGGATTAACAAAGCAAATGATTATTCCAGCATCAACAACATGGACATTTTCTGTTCAGGTATCTGGTACAGGGAGTGTAACTGGAACAAGTTTTTCATATTATATTCTTGATGGATGTATAACAAGAGATGATGCAGGAAATACTACATTAAGATCTGGTACTCCTGTTATAAATTATGAAACAGACGGAAATTTTAATATAAGGGTTGCTGCTGATGATACGAATGAGGCACTTGTAGTGGAAGTGACAGATTCAGGAAATAGTGGCATTTATGTTAACTGGATGGCAACAGTAAAAATAACAGCTGTATCACAAACAGGATTACCATAAAAATATAAGTTATGACTGCTAAAGAAGTACTAACAAAAAATATAGTCTATGAAAGGCTAACTTCTGAGACTCCGGACTTCTGGAAGAGGATACGGTTCTATGCACAGGTAGGTACGGTCTTAGTATCTATTTTAGGATCCATAGCTGTACCATTATCAGCTCCTTTGTGGGTAGGTATCACTATAGGTGCCTTAGATGCTTTATGTGTCTCTACGATAGCTCTAAGCTCTGTTACAACTACTAATGAGAAGATCAGTGAGAAGGAGGCTAAGCCAAGTTGGTTAGAGAGGAATATTAACAAGATTATTAATTCGCTGTCTAAGAACAAGGCAGTATAAATTCAATATTATGATAACAGAACAAGTAATGACAAGAAGTCAAGATTTCTTCGATGAACTCATTGACGAAAAAGGATGGAAAGAATTTGTATCAGATCAGCTTATTAACAAGGGTCTTCCCCTGCTTGACAAGTTAGTATTCGAAAAATACATCCCGGTAACTTACCACAAACCTATCAACGATATCCTTTTACTATTGTTAGATGAGGATTATCAGGGAGCAGTCTTAGCTCTTGCCGGTGTCATCCAGGAGATTGTTAATATCAACTGGTTTAGCAAAGAGAATCAGAAAGCATTTATCGATGGTCTATTGATGGCTATTGGTGCTGTTGTTAAGCAACTGGTAGAAAATGCCAAGGAAGATGAGACTGCCTAAAGGGATAAGAAGGTTTTTCAAAAGATTCAAGATCAAGATATCTCTGAACAGTATATTTTTCTATTCAGAGTCAGAGAGTAAAAGAAAGAAGATTACAGATGGCAAGCACCATAGAAAAAGAATGTAAATATGCTATAGGAGACAAGTTTATTTACGTCAGGGGATCAGAGGAATTCAAGATCATTGAAATAGCCCCTTTATTCACTAAAAGTAAGGGTAAGAGGAAAACCTTCAAGAGTTATAAGATCGTCTTACTACGCTTAGGAAACGATGGCATTAAGGCTAACATGACTCAAGAACAGCTAGACGATTACCTAAACAGACAAATATTTAAAAGGATATGAGTTTTATAACACTAGATAAGGAAACAGGTCAGGTAGAAGTAACTCCTGAAGCAATGTCTTTCTCTGTTGTTAAAAGCTTATATTCTTTTGATAAGTCTGCTGACAAAGGATTCTTCCATGACATCACCAAGTACACATACCATACCTATATAAAAGATCACCCCTTACACTATCTCCTATTAAAGGAACGTAAGGATAGGGTGGCCAGGGAATACTTCCAGGAATTCGATTGGGAGAAGGCAGAGAAGAACAAGAAGGTCCAGGCCTTTATAGATCAGTTTATAAGAGACAACCACACCTCTACAGAGAGATTCTATCTTTCCATCAAAGGAGATCTAGAAGAGCTTAAAGAGCATATCCAGAAGATACCCTTCACTAAGAAGGAAAAGGTAACACAAGAGATCACAGTAGATTTTAAAGATGCAGAAGGCAATGACAGAAGAGAGAAGGCCTATGTAGATATTGTGATAGATATCGATAACAGCAAGGCCAAGATAGAAGCATTAAAAAGAGCCAGTGACATTATCACCCTGGAGCAGCAGATCAGAGAAAAAATATCTCAAGAGGAGATAGAAGTAAAAAAGGGATCAGGGTTAAGATTATTTGATAGTAGAGACTTTCGTAAATAATAAAGTATGAAATTCGTTAATAGTAAAAGATTCAGTCCAGTTGTTTTTGAAGAAGATCTTCCTGATCCACAGGATTATTTTCACAAGACTCCTGAGACTATCGATAAGGAATTTCTCAAGAAAGGAAACTACTTTATAGATGTTGCATGGTGGAGTAAGCAGATAGACAGATGTATGAACGGATATACTGTAAAAGATGCTATTGCTCCTGGTGGTGATATGATGATTGACGGTATCGATGCTATCTGGTATCCTAATGGAGACTGCTATATCCCTTTATATGATCTACTGATAAAAGATAGGACTGTATGGATATCTGGAAGACATTATTTTTATCTTAACTTCTGGCCTATCTATGGTACTAAAAAAGGATCTAAAAGCAAGGGACTTACCAATCCTAGATTCTTAGGTATGGACTTCTTCTTTGCCATGCGTGTAGAGATGATGTTTGACCAGAACAAAGATGGACAGGAATTAAAATGTAGGCAGATAGGGATAAGCGAAAAAGGTGCTGGTATGGTAATAGGATATAATTATACTTTCTATCCTGACTCACAGAACTTAATCATTGGTGGTGTACAGGCAGATGCAGATCATACTATGCAGCGTACCATTGAGGGATTAGATAATCTGGCTAACACTCAGTTCTACAAAGAACGTAAGAGGGGTGGAGACAGTAAGAAATATGTAAAGGCTAAGAACTATGGTGCTGAGATCTATTCACTTACAGCTAAGAACGACTTCCAGACTGCATCAAGGTTCAGTCCATTTGTTGTATGGTATGAAGAGATTGGTAAAGGAGTGAAGGGATGGTCTTTAGAGGTAGCTAAATATATTGATCCCTCTATAGAAACTGAAGGAGAAAAAACGGGTTGGCAGTTTTTTATCGGAACCGCAGGGGAGATGGATGAAGGCATATATGACTTAGAACTACGTCATTATAACCCTGAAGAATATAATATATTATCCTTTGATAATGTCTTTGAGAAAGAAAATCCTGATCAATCTGTTAAGGTAGGACACTTTACAGGTAAAGACTGGTATCTTAAAGTCGATGAAGATGGTAACCCACTACGAAGAGAGAGTAGGATGGATATCTTACGAAGAAGGTCTCTTAAAAAACCAGAGGACAGATATAAGTTTATCACCCAGAGACCTATCTATGCTTCAGAGGCTTTCTTAACGACTGTAGCAGGCTTCTTTGGAGAATATAAGATACAACTGTTAAACGCAAGGAAGACACAGCTTAGGACTAAGAAAGAACTTCAGGTAGTACGGACAGGAAGACTAGAGTTTATAGAAGGTACTAACTGGAAGAAAGGCTTTAAGTTTGAACCTGACGAAACTAATGGATGGTTAAAAATTATAGAGGAGCCAGAACTCGATGAGAAAGATCATCATTATAGAGGATTGTATCGTGGAGGATGTTTGCTGCCAGGAGAAAAAGTGATAACTAATGATGGATTAAAAAATGCAGAAAATGTTTTTGAAAATGATAAACTTGTTAATGAATATGGAGATTATGTAGAAATACAAAACTTTTTTAAGAGAATGAAAATAGACTCTGATGTGTATACTATTAAGTCAGGGAATACATTTAGAACTAATACAGTAACAGAAGAACACCCTGTATTAATAACTAAACCAAAGTTTCATTCAGATAAGACAGTTAATGAAGATGCTTTTGATTTTTCTTATGAGCAAGCTAAAGATATAAATGTGGGAGATTGGACAAGGGTTCCTAATTTATATAATAAAGAATCAAAAGATCTTATTATGTGTAGTTTATGGGATGATGAAAATTGCAGGATTGATAGGAGGATTGATAATCCATTATTTGATAAAGATTTTTGGTGGTTTGTTGGATTATGGCTTGGTGATGGATACTGTGATAATCACTATAAGAAAATTTCTATATCTATAAATAGTAAGGAGTCTTTTTATCTAAAAAAATTAGAGGAAATAGTACTTAGATTATTTAATAGAAAAGTAAGCTGTAGAAAAAGAAATGGGTCTACAGAGTGTACGTTTTCTATTTCTCAGTTAAACTTATTTTTAACAAAGCATTTTGGAAAATATTCTTATGGAAAGAGGATACCTGAATGGGCTAAATATATTAAAAAAGATTTAAAGAGAAGCTTAATGCTTGGATATCTAGATTCTGATGGATGTATTTCAAAACACCTAAGAGGATATTATAATATACAATATATAAGTGTTAACTTAGAATTATTAGAATCTATTCAGGATATAGGATTCTCATTAGGTATAGTATCTAGTTTATGTAAACTTAGAGACGCATCTGTACATATATTTCCAGGTAATCCTAAAAAGAGTAAAACAAGAGAGTGTTATCAGTTACGTTTTACACATCATGATACTTTAAACTTGGTAGAGCAGTTAGATTGTAAGAATGATCTTAAAATACAAAGAATAGATTTTAAAAACTTACCAAAAGTAAGAAGAAGGCCAAAAGATAGTTGTTTTTTAAGTGCTGATAATAGGTTTATATATTTTAAGATAAAGAATATTGAAAAAGAAAAATATACCGGAACAGTTTACAACTTTGAATGTGATACCCATACTTATATTGGACATCATATAGGATATCATAATTGTGACAGCTACGACCAGGATGAAGCCCACACTTCCAAGTCTAAAGGTGCTATGTATATCAAGAAGGGATTCAATCCTTACAAGAAAGAGTCTGTTGCTAATCTATATGTAGCTCAGATACTAGAAAGACCTTCAGTAGAACATGGAGGAGCAGAAGCTTTTTATCTTCACTGTGCTATGGCCGGTATATGGTTTGGATGCTTTGGCAATATAAATATAGAATATTCTAACTTACGTATCTTCCAATGGTTTAGTGATCATGGCTATGACTTCTTACTCAAGGAGAGACCACGCTTAGCCTTTGCAGGGATGATAGGAAAGTCTCAGGTGAGTAACCGTTATGGTACTGACAGGGCTCTCAAGCCTCAGATACTAGCTATAGGATCCTCATCACTGACAGAAGACTCTATCAACAACATGTATTTTATAGAGATGGTAGTTGCCTTGGCTCAGTATCGTTATGATCCTTCAGGGAAAAAATATAATTGTGATATTACTATTGCCTTCTGTGAGACAGAGGTTGGTATGAAAGAAGATGAGCTCATTCCTGTGACAAAGGTAGATGCTCATAAAGAGACTGATAAGAAAGGTTTTTTGGTTTATAAGAGGAGTGCTAACGGAATATCATCTAAATTTGTATAAATATTATGGAATTTAACGAGTTATATGTATCGGACAATAAGAAGACTCCTGAATGGATAGAAAAGCTTGTTAAGCATTATGTTCAGGCAGACAGTGGTAATAGTGCTGATATTACCAGGGATGAGATATGCTGGCAGTACTATCATAACGAACTCAATGAGGACAGGTTTAACTATCTCTTAGAGGTAGGGAAGTATAGCCTTCCTGCTAAGCCAAGACATATTCCTTTGCAGAAACACCTCTTAGACTCTCTCTCCTCTCAGCAGGTACGCAGGCCTTTTGTTTTCAGTATATCCTCAGTAGACGAAGGATCGGTAAAGAAGAAGTCACAACAGAGGATCATGGCAGCTATGAATGACATCACTATGCTGATACGTCAGAAGCACTATGGAAACATCACTAATATCTATAAGCTACAGTCTCAGATAGAGCAGCTAAAGCAAGCACTACAGAGGGAACCTCAGAATGAGAAAGAGTTTGAGTCCATGCGTATGATGGAGATGCAGCTACCTTATATGGAGATAGAGATAAACCACCTTATAGAAGTTATAAAGGCAGAAGACTCTATTGACGAGAAGCAGATAGAGCAACTACAGAGATACTATAGGTATTCCCATAAAGATATCGAAGAAGAGAGAGCTCAGAAGCTTATGATAAAGCTTAGAAGAGATCTAAACATAAAAGGAAAGTCCGGTAACAACTTCATCTCTCATATCGTCACAGGAAAGCAATATTACTATGTAGACTACATCCAGGGAGAGAAGTGGCCCAGGATGGATAATGTAAGCTCTACCAAGATACGCTATCCTAAGATTCCTAACATCCCATGGGTACAAGATGGTCCATGGGTAATACTAGAAGAGGTGATGAGCTACCAACAGTTGTATCGTGAGTTTGGTACAGACATAGTAACCAAGTATGGTAACAACAAGCTAAAAGAGTTATCAGAGACAGCAAGCTTTAAGACTTCTACCTCTACACGCTTTGTAAGTACTCCTTACGGTGGTGTAGACTACAATGGTCCTTATCAGGGTAGCTTTGAAAATTCACAGGGTATAAAGGTCAAGAGAGTCTTTGTAAAGATACCAAGGAAGATAAGGGTAAAATATTCTCCTAACAAGTATGATCCTAATAAGTTCTTCCGTCACTTCTCTGATGATGGTAAGAAGGTTATCAATGAAGACAACTATCACTACCGTGAAGGTGTATATACCAATAAGAAAGATAAGAAAGAAAAGCATAACAGGAAAGAGGTAGAATGCTATCGCGAGTCCAGGGGTGAGTACATGAAGGAATATCCTATCAACGATGTCTACCAGGGAATAGTTATAGAGAATGATATTATCATACAGTGTAGAAAGAAAGAGGAGGCTCCTAGAAGTGTAGACAGCTATGGTGATGTGAAGCTTCCTATTGTAGGACCTACCTTCAGTGACATCTCCAAGCAACCTTATAGTCTTATCTGGACTACCAAGGACTTACAAGAGCTTTATGATATTGTCTATACTATGAGAGAGCTCATGTTAGCAGTATCAGGAACCAAGACTATTATCTTCGACCAGTCACAGAAGAACTCCACACTAGAAGACGCGGAATACGAGTATCAGAAGAAGAAGGGTACTATACCTATAGAAACTGTAGATAGTGTCACAGGGAGGCCTAAAAACGCCTCTTTCAACCAATGGCAGATGATAGATCTATCGTTGAGTCAGAGTGTACAGTATCTTGAGAATATGCTAGCACAGTTAGAAGATGCTATAGGTAACATTATAGGTATCCCAAGACAGCGACAGGGACAAGTGGTGAACACGGACCAGGTAGGTACCTTTAAAGAGTCCATACAGAGGGCTCAGCTAATCACAGAGATACTTTATCACGATCATGACCAGATAGAGGCTAAAGCACTTACACAGGTCTTAAACCTTGCAGGAAAGTATTGTATGCATAAAGAGTCAGTCCTTGAGATACAGGACAATGACTTTGGTAGAGACTTTGTTAAGCTACCTAAGAATCTGTTTAAGGGTATCCAATTTGAAGTAATGGTAATGGATAACTCTGAAGAGCAACGTAAGGTAGATGAACTAAGGAACCTTTCCATGATGGCTTTTAAGTCCGGAACATTACCTTTCTCTGCTATTATAGAGACCTATGATAGTGAAACGCTGGTAGCTATGAAGAACAAGGTAAAGTACTTTGTAGATCAGGCAGAAGACATGCAGCAAGAAAATGCTCAAGCTGAAAGGGCAAGTAGGGAGAAGGTAGAAGGACAGAGGATACAACTGCAAAAAGAGATGGCTAAGTTCTCCGCAGACTCACAGATGCAGATACAACAGCTCCAAGGGCAGATAGCTATGGAGAAAGAGAACGTAAAAGCTCAGTCAGAAAACTTAGACCGTCAGCTTGCAGAGAAGAAGATAGATATCGATGCTAAGCTGAAGTATTTCGAACTACTCAACGAACAACAGAGTGAAAATGCAGTCCTCTCCAATAACGATAAACATTCTACTATCAGTGAAAAGATCAGTGTGTTGGAACTACAGATGAACAATATCATGGGAATGGCTAACCTATCTAGTAATCATGAGATAGGTAAAGAGAAGGTAAAGGTAGAAAAGGAGAAGGCTAAAAAGATGGTAAAAGAACATGTCAGCGATAAGTAGTTGACTTTAAATAACTAATTTTTTATATTTGTTACATAAATAATACAAACAATGGAAGACGAGAACAAGAACACAGACGGTATTGAAATCAAAGATGGTGATTTTGATCAGCAGAAATTTATGGATGCAGCAAGAGGTAATCCTGGTGGTAATCCTGATGGTACTGGCGACTCAGGTGCCGGTGCCGGTGCTGGTGATGGAATTAAAGATGAGGCTACACTAGCTGCTGAGAAGTTGGCTGCTGATGCTGCTGCTGCAGGTAGTGGTACTCAGGTAGATTTAGATCCTTATTGGAAAGGATTGGCAGAAACCTATAAAGGAGAAGATGGTAAGTATGAACTGCCAAAAGAAATCCTTACAGGAAAGAAAGAAAGTGGAGAAGACCTTACCGAGGCAGAGAGATATAAGATGCTACAGGACCATATCATAGCAAACAATCCTCCTGTGATAAGAGATCCTTTTATTGTAGAGTACCTAGAAGAGTCCCAGAAAAAAGATTTTGATAGATCTAAGTTTCTTCAGACAAAGCAGAAAGAGTCTAACGTGATGAACCTTCCTGCTAAAGACTTCCTTAAAGAGGTCTATAAGAGTCATGCTCAAGCGAACAAGCTAGAGTGGAGTGATGACATGGTACAGTCAAAACTTGACAAGATGGATGACATTGATGCAGAGTTTGAAGCTAACAAGTTCAAATCTAATATGCAGAATGTCCAGAGCAATAGAGAATATAATATCAATGAGCAAAACAAGGTTAGGATGAATGCAGACCTTGAGACTGCTCAGGCTGAAACAGAAGTACTGTTAAATACATATATTGACGAAAACAAAGAGAAAACTAATATAGGTGGATTTGAGTTCGGAGAATCCGATAGACAAGAATACATCGAGTTTTTACCAGAGTTTACCAAGAAGGAAGTATTGGAAGTAGATGGAAGACCTTATATTGCCAGCAAAGCTGATGTGGTCTTAAATGAAATCTTCCAGAATCCTAAACAATCATTAAACATTCTCTCTTACCTGTACTTAGTACATAAGGGTAAGATTGATGGTTTCAATGCTGACGCACTTGAGGCTAAGAAAGAAGATCTAGAAAGAAAGTTAAAAGGGGACAGAAAAGACAACATACAACCTGGAGCTGGTCAACATGACAAGCCAGGCTTTGATATGAATGCCTTTATGGCTGCTGCTAAGAAAAAGTAGTACTCACCCACTCACTAATCATTTTAAATAATAAAGAAAATGAGATTAGTACCCGGAAACGAAGTAACTGTTGCTCAACAATCGATCACAAGTCGCTTGTTAGTAAACATGGGAGTTATAGATCCTGATATGATGACTACAATATTTAGCATGTATCCAGAGATGGCTCCATTAACAGCGTTGCTTGACGCTAAAAATTACAAGACAGAAGGCATTAACTATGGTACAAACTGGTTGCTCGATGGAGGAAGATTCAACACTGTTTCATCTAACCATGTACAGTATCGTATTGCCAATGATGATTATCGTGTAGAGAGATTCAGACCAGGACCTAACGGTGTCTGTTATGAAGACGAAGCGAATGCTAGCCAACCAGGTTTGAGTAAGCTTCCTTTCTATATCTACCTGGATTCTAACTATGCAGGTGGTAACGAAGTCATCCTCCTAGCTGATGGTGAGACACAGCTATATATTATCGACAAAGATGCAGGCGAACCTGTCTCCGGTGGAGTATGGAGATACCGTGTAAAAGTTGATGGTAACAATAAGTCAGAGTACGTAGATACAAACCTTATGCAAGATGGTGACGAAGTACAGGTCGTAACATCTAAGTATACCCAGGACTTCTCAGTTGGAGGTAATGAAAAGTATGATTTCGGTGGATTCGGTGATGCTTACCTTACCCTACAGAGGTTTAAATATTCTTACTCTGGTACTGCAGCAGCCATGGATAAAAACAAACAGGTGAGAGGTCGCTATGTAGGTATCCCAGGATACGAAGACAAAGCTTTTATCACAGCAGCAGAAGAAATTATGATGAAGAACATTGCCAGGTACCTTGACTTCCAATTACTCGAAGGAAAAGGAACTGTTAGCAAGGATACCAAAGAGGTAGTTCTTACTGACGGTGCTAACCAGGACATCCTCTCAGGTAATGGTGTATTGTATTCAGGAGATGGCCCTATTGAGTTCCCACTGAATAATGGATGGACAGAACCAGTGCTTACTGCTTTACTTAGGGATATTGATACGTATATTAGACCTGACGAAAATGGTAAGAGAGAGGTTGCTCTTTTCTTACATCCTACATCATATTTCGACTTGCAGACATTGCTTGCCAGTATGAATGTTACTCAGAATCAGAATATCATAGGTGACGGTGATAACAAGATCATCAACAACACTTATAAAGGGTATTCTTTGGGTGGTATTACGCTTCTCCTGACCCGTTCTACCTCTCTATCACGTAGGCCTGGTAAAGTCCTTAAAGACGGTACTAAGTCTAATGAATGGGTTGGTATCATGCTACCTCTAGGATTGACTGCCAGTGGTGACAGAGGTATTCAGCTTATCCAGTTGAGACCTATGAGTAAAGGTACTGTAGCCGGTATCGACAAAGGTGGGAATATTTCATCTGAAGTTGACGGTTCCTCAGAACATGCACTCATCCAGAATGGTGTTATCTCACAGATTCAACCTATTAAATTGTACAGACCTTACTTGAACAACTTAATGTAATAAAAAGACTATGACAACAACGACAGAGAATAAAGACAAAGTAAAAGTAATCTTCATGGAGCCTATCTATAAGAAGCATCCATGGACTATACCTATCACTAAGGTAGGTAACAACTACATGACAGGCCAAGACCTGACGGTAGATAAGAAGACAGGAGCCACTCCGTTGACTGCTGAAGAGTTAGAGAAGTTTCCTTTTGTCATAAATCCGACAACCTTTCCCAAGGTCAGGGATTTTCACACATATGATATGTCTCTCTTTGCTGATAAAACTATGGTAGATCTTATCCTTATTTCTAAAAGGATAGCAAGGACAGAGCTGGACTATAAAAGAGATCCAGGTTCTTTCTATGGTTATCTTCACAATGCAACCCTTGAGGCTCAGAGTGAGAATAGCTTCTATGATAATGTTTTTGATGCAGAGAGTTTCATTCGTACATGGCCTCCGGAAAGGTATATTGAATTGGTTCTTTTGCTTAACAACAGAATTCAAAATTCAGAGTTTTATATTCCTGAGAAAGGGGTAGGGATGTCAGTACAACGCAATGGTTTGTTAAAAGCATGCCACAAGTATCCTGAGATTGTCCTTAACTGCTCTCCTGATAAAGATAAGAGTCTGGAAGCTCACATTGTAATATTGGAATTGATATTCTACAACATCCTCAATCGTAATCGTAACAATGATATTATGTATGATGGTACATTCCTTGGTAATGACACTAAAAGTGCAATACGTTTCCTCAACAAGAAGGATAACGAACATTTAAAGACCAGGCTATATAACCTCTTACAGAATAAAAAAGGTAAGATTACCGATGGACAGAAGGAAGAATTAGATTTCAAGATAGGCAAGACGATCCCTTCTACACTAGCTAGCTACACTAACGCTATTAATATGCTTAGGGTATCTGTCCTGGATGGTAAAGAGAAAGATGCTGATAATGCATTCGACTCTATTAAGGCTATCCATGCAGAGCTATTGAAGATGGGTCATACTCCTGAGTTTACACTTGAGAATGCTACCAGTCTCTATGAGAATATGAAGACCGGTAATGAATCTAAAAAGCTTAAAGAAGAGCTAACAAGAATCTCAAAGGCAGAAGATGGACTTGGTAAACTTCAACGGAAGGTCAAGCACCACCTTACTCCTTATGTCGAAGAAGACTGTAAGGACTTTTGGGATGATACTGAAAAATTGATTAATTATATGGTAGAGAAAAAATTTAGCTAATGTATACTACGGCTGACGATATATTTAAAGGGTTCTTAGATGGTATAAAGAAGACATCTACGAGTACTGTTATCCCTGAAGTGTTTTGTAGACTATGGAACATGTATGCCATGAGAGACTGGATACTGTCTAATGAGTCTATGAAAGAGGGTGTACAGCTTACTACTAAGCAGATGGATGATATGCAGCGTTTGAGACGTAAAGTGGTAATGAAGAATGTAGGAGATAATCTATTCTATATTCCCGATGGGGTTTCTATAAAAGGAAGGATGGTGACTGATATTAACGAGACACTCCTTACCTATGATGATATTCTCCCTAAATACCAACGAGCTTTAAATATGATGTTTGAAATTGATTATAGCACCTCCTCAGCACAGGAGTGTAGTCTTACAGGTACCAGCGGATGGTTAAAGTCCTTCAGGATGCTATCTGATGCTGAATCTGTGATACGTGACTCCTATTACCTTAAACCCAGGGACAGTAAACTATACCGTCAGATCTTTAACGATCAGATATTGATGATTACTGACCCTGATGTAGGTTCTGATGCTACAAGGATTATGCTAGACTATTACAAGTATCCTAACGAGATGTCTTATTCGTCAGGGTTCGTATATACTATTGATCTACCAGATTATCAAATATCCGAGATTATAGACAAAGCTGTAATGATATACCTTGATAGGATTCAAGATCCAAGATTCAGGACCGCTATTGGTCTGGAACAAGGAAGACAGCTAGACAGAATATAAATATTTTTAATTCTAAACAAGATGAGAACTAAAAGACAACCTCCAAAGATGATTTTGCTGAATACATTAGATGCAACAGACTTTGGAATTTATAATGATTACATATCCGGTTACAAGATGGGAATCTTTAAAAAGCTTGGTATTGATATCAGAGGTGGTGTGGTTACAGGAACAGCAGATAGTCCTGTCATTCCTGCTAGTGTAGGAACACTAGCTTCAAACATTAAGGTATCTAAAAGCTGTACCGATGATGGCAAGTATGCTTCTCTGGAAGTGTTATTTGCTCCTCCTGCTCCATGTACGTCATGTGACTGGGAATATGGTCTTACCTTCAGGGAAAAGGTTAAGCTTCCTGGTGTAGGTAATAGTAAGAACAATCTTCAGCAGAAGTCATATGTAGGAGTACTTAAAGTCGTTGAGGCTACTAGTACAACTATTGACGCTGCTTACATCCTGGCTATGGAGAACGATCTTATGGATCAGATTCATAATGACATAGGTCTTCACAATCAGAATACCGATGCTCTTACTAAGATGTCAGGTGCTATCGTTAATGTATTCAGAGGATATTATGTGACTACTACTAATGCTAACACTGATAAAATACTTATCACGACTCCTGCAGGACTTACTGAAACTATTGACCTTGATGGAGGTGCTACTATTATCACTGCTGTAAATGACTTTAACGATGACAACTCTTATGATCTTGCAGCTATAGCCGTAAGTTCTACAGTGATGTTAGTGACTGGTCCTGCAGGATATAAGTATACTCTTGCTGATGGTGCTGGTGCCTCTACTTGTACTTTTGTTCGTAAGATGTTATTTACTTCAAAAGACCTTAACGTACAGTTCGACCTTATCTATGGTGATGATATGGGTGGTACTACAAGAGGTGTATGGATTACTCCTATCATAGGAACTACTATTACTACTTCCGGAGCCAGAGCTTATGTTGACGGTGTTGCCATGGGCGCTGCTGCTACTGTTGCTACTAATGTAGCTGCATTGTCTATCGAGTTGATAGCGGATCTTACTGCCGGTGCGGTAGGATATGCAGGTATTAAAGGTGCTGCAGGAGAGACAGTATATGTATATACTAATACTGACCTTGTCACGGACTTTAACCTGACTCTAAGTGCTGCATCTACGTGTACTCTTGGAGTAGAGACTTCTCCATGGGGAAGGTATCCTTCTTTAACTTCTGATGACATATTCCGTATGTTCTGGAATAAGAAAGATCAGGGTAGTCTTGCCAGAGGAATATATCTGGATCAGCCTTTGCAAGGTATAGATTATTGTGTATACACTATTGCCGTTGGTGATAATGATATCAGTGGTCTCCATGGAGCTAACTACGACACTAAATATACTACCGAGTATGTTATTGCTGTACGTAAGTCTTTGGTAGATGATGATCTATGGGATAAGACTAACTCTGCTGCTACTGGTGCCAGGTATTCTTATATGCAAGAGTCTACTGATGATCCTGCTGTATGGGCAGTGGATAGTAGCTTCGAGGATCTCCTTGAGATCCTTGTAGGAACTGCTGTTGAAAACTGGTAATCTATTCATTAAATTGATATAACCTAATAAGGGCAGAGGGGATTTGCCTTCTGTCCTTTTTTTAATCTATAACAAAATGGCTATAACAGGGGAACAGAGATCATTCGATTCTATTTTAGATACTTTAATGCTAGATCTTAAACAGACTACCGATGATAGTTTTTTAATAGGTAAGAGAGAGTATGTCGCTGATAAGATCCACGATATGAATGCTACTCTTATCCGGGAAGAATATAACAACAGAGGTGGTAGGATTTCAGATCAGTATTATAAGATGTCTGCTTGCTTGGAGGTAGAGTGTCAGAAGAACTCTTGTACTGTAGATAACATATCTTTTACTTCAGATGCAGTGATGTATACTATAGACCTTCCTGCTTTGATTCCAAATGTAGGATGGAAAGATATCTCCTTCTTAGGTACAGAGAACTTCGAGTTATCCTTTACCAGAAAGACTATTAAAGGTTTTAATGCTAGTAAGTACAAGCGATGGGTTAAACCTGGTCCTATCTATACCGTTATAGGCAGTAAAGCTATATTAAAGGACTTACCTACAGAAGGGTTTGTAATGGCTACAGGGGTATTGTTATACAAGATACCAATACAGGCCTGTAACTATAAGTCTACAGACTCTTACCCTACTCCTTCGGTAAACAAGTTACTCATATTGGTAAAGAAAGACCTGCTGAGTACCTGGGGGATTACTGAAGACACCTATAATGATGATACAGAGATACAGGGTTCACCAGTACAACAATCTAAACAACAGACAACAACCGATGAACAATAAGATTAAAGAGATAAGAGCAAAGATATCTAGCCTATTATATAGATGTTATGATATAGCTAAGATAAAGAGGTGTCCTGCTGATGGATACAATGTTTATTACATACGTATTTTTAGAAAGAGGTTCTTAATAAGAATAAGCTGCCATGGAACAAATTACTGATTGCAATGGGGATATAGTAGATCCTTTAACCATTCTTACAATGATGGAGACTATTTTGATTACCGGTGATGTTGGTACTGAGAAATATTTTCTTATCAAGAGGCAATATCAGTTTGAAGACAAGTCTACTCGTCAGGGCTCCTGTGATGGATGCTCAGAGGACACAGAGTATGCCTATGTGACTTACTACCGTATTTTAATCGGTACAGAGTCCTTTTATATACCTGAAGGTAAAATAGCCATAGAGGGTACGATAAAGCCTGAATGGATGCAAGACAAGTTTAAGTTTCATGAATTCAAATCAGATCAGCCTAAAGATTACCGTCAGGCAGTCCTGGATACGATAGGTGTAGACCTTGAAAAGACTACCGAGGAGTCCCATGACGGTTATGAGTATGGTGAGAAGATGATAGAACAGGCAGGAAAGAACAATGGAAAAAGATACGGTCAAGTCGAGACAGACGAAGAAGAAGACCCATGTGAGAGCTCATAGGATAATAAATAGAGATGGAGAGCGAAAGACTCTTAAAGATGTAGACTACATGGAGCTGGTATATGATAAGACTTTTGAGTATAAATATTTAAGGTTACAGCATAAGCCAGGAAAGTTAATAAGAAAGTTCTTTGATACATTAGGTGTAGAGAGAAAGTATCCCTACATAAAGTTTGAGAAGATGGTCATAAAGCTCTTGATAGATGACTTGACTGATAAGATATGCTATGACTTAGTTTATAACAATGCTATCTTTCATCTTCCTAACGGGATAGGATATATTGTAGTGGCAGAGGATAGCATGACTAGGAGTACAAAGCTCAAGGGATTCAAGAAGAGGACATCGCTTCACTTTTACCATAAAGGGATAAGCATATATTATTTACAGCAATGGCAAAAAGTTATGTTTAACATAAAGTGGAAGAAAAGACTTGACAAAGAGATAAAAGGTGGTCACTACTACGAGAACATTGATGATATACAAATTAAAATGAATGTACGCTATGGCAAATAACACAATATTTATGAGTCCTTCTGTGGTATGGAGTACGCTAAGTGAACTCTATAAAAGCATAGAATTTGATGAGGATGTTGTTATAGGGTTATGTGCTACCCTGGAAGTAGACCATATAAAAGATATTACTCTTATGCAGCCCTTTCAGGGTATAGGCATAGAGAAGATCAATGGCCTGGTGAAAGTTCCATGCAATGTATTTCGTATCCTGGATATCTATGAAGCTAATGAAAATCCTCTTACTGCAGCTAACAATGGCTCTTACCTTTATAACTTACAAGACAAGTATGGTAATGCTCCTGACGATGGAGATATCATATACCTTAACTACAAAGGTATCCATGTAGACAATGACGGTATTCCTCAGATAGTCACCTGGCACCAAGAAGCTTGTGAGACATACTGTAAGATTAAGATACTGGAAGAAGCTGTAGGCATGGGTAAGTTCAAGGAGAGCATGTATGAGAGATGGCTTATGATGTTACCTGGACAGATCTCTGCTGCTAAGAACAACTTCAGACACAAGACTCGTAAGGAGGTTGATGATTTGAATATTATAAGATACAATATGATAGTGAAGATTCACAACTTGCCTATCCAACAGAAAATGATGAGAGATGGATCATAAAAACGTATTTACTAAAGGTATAACTACTGACCTTGACTATATGCTAAGGTCTCCTGATTCATGGGATTTCCCTACACTGAATATCCGTGTTATCAACAAGGAAGGACAGGGCTTAGTTGTCACAGGTATGAAAGGTAATGAGAAGCACTTCCAGGTCAGTGATGGCTTTATGGTGATCGGTGCTTCTGAGTATAATGGTATAATCTACATCGTCTCTTGTAATGATGATACGGGACATGGGGAGATAGGTTCTTATCCTTCTCCTGAACAATGGTTAGCTACCAATACTTCTTTTGTAAGAGAATATAAGGCTTTTCATAACTTTGGTAATGATGTGAAGGTAGGTTCGCTGAGGTCTACTCTTTTTAATATGTCTACTCAGCATTATGCAGATGTCTTTGTACGTATCTCTTATGACAATACTGCTAATGTCTATATTACAGACTTCCACAATCCTATCAGGGTGGTAAATAGTAACTTCAAGCAGACTGGTGAATCTGTAGGAAGGTATTATACGGAAGAGAGCTTTGACGGTGCTTTAAACCTTATCGCTTCTACTAAAAAGATTCCCTATTGTGATAGTCTCTCTGTCATCAATGGTGGAGAGATGCCTCCTGGTAATTACTTTCTATTTTATAGGTATCTTACTGCAGACTATAACAGTACTCACTTTGTCTCAGAGTATGGAGTTATAAGTGTCTTTGACGGTACTGAGGCACCAGACATTACAGGAGCACAATATAAAGACTGGCTTAACAACGTAGTCAACAAGACTAACAAGAAGATATCTTTTACTGTAAGAAACCTGGATCAGTCCTATGCTTACTTCCAGATAGGAGTACTTCACTATACTGCTACTACAGAAAATGCTGCAGCTATAAGAGACGTGTATCTTATCAACAAGTCTTTCCCTATTACAGGAGAATCTAAAAACATTACTATCCTTGGTACAGAAGCACAGAGTGTACTCGCTTATGCTGAGCTTATCACACCTAGGATACCTTATAACATCAACAAGTCTCATACGGAGGCAAACAATACCTATTATGGTGGTAACTGGAAGAAGACTTCCTATGGTTACGATAAAGAAAAGCTAGCACAATATGCTCAGGAACTCACATATTATTTCGTAGATTCTGGTCCATATATAGGAGGTGATAGCTTCTGGGGTCATCAACAAGGCTATTCACAGGTAAGTGCTTTTAAGAATCCTAAGAATACAATAGATTTCGTAGGTCTGGCCAAAGGTGAAATATATCCCTATGCTATAATATACCAATTTGCTGATGGTACCGAGTCAGAAGCATATCCTGTATTAGGAAGAGTAAATGGTTTAGCTAATGATGTAGGACTAGTACAGATAAGAGACTGGTTATTGTCAGATACTATCAATAGATCTATAGGAGTGCGCTTTGACGTTACTTCTGCTAATGGATACTATAATCTTAATGAAAAGGATTTCGAAGGAGTTACAGGCTTTAGGATAGTAAGAGGTGAGAGGATAAAGAATCTTATCTGTCAGGGAATGTTGTTACCATGCTATCAAGGATTACAAGCTGACAGTCCTGGAGGCATTGTTTATCCTGCTACTGGATTTGGTATGAACAAGACATATAATGCTGATCAGAATCTTAATATTCCATTATATAAGGGATATCTACCCTGTGCCGTTACACCTGATGGTACAAATTATAAATATTATGCATCAAGAACAGAGAGTCTTTCTAAAATAAGTGATTTTAAAACGATAAAGACTCCTAAAAAATATGGGCTATTCTGTCCAGATGTGACTATGGGAAAGATAAAGAGTATTCCTACTAATACATATTTGAAATTAGCATTTAATCCAAGGATTAATGAGTATGTCCTTGGTAATTTACAAATACAGCCTGCTACTATAGGAGTGGAAGTTAATTGTGGTGAGGGTCTTGATCCAAAGAGACTAAGTACTAATCCTATTCATTTTGATAAAGAAATATGGGATGTAGATACTGTTTTTGTAGAAAAAGGTACCGAGCAAGGTCCTTCTCGTTTTACCTCTTCTCTTCCTGGGAGGAGTACATATGCAGCCTCACCAGGGGCATCTTATTATTATAATAGAAGTTTAGCTACAGGATCTTATATAGGAATAACTACTGCTATAGATTTTGATAATGTAGAAAAGCAGACTCTTATTCTACCATCTACAGGCTTTGTCGTTAACCTTTATGCTAACAATCCTGATGATACTTATTTTTTAGATGTTGTTAGCTCTTTTGATCCAACTGTAGAAATCTACCAACCTGTAAGTAACTTTATACCTATCACCAATGACACTTCGATAAATATATTTAAAGGAGATTGCTTCCCTACAAAATTATATATAAGATCACATAGATTTAATGGTTATGACTATGCAGCTTCTAATACAAATCCTATTAGTGGCATGGGTGGTGATGGATGGGAGTTTGTAGCTGGTAATGGTATATGGTATCAGTATGGTATGGGCTTAGGACTATTTACAGAGAATTTCTTAAATGTAGATATGCGTAATGAAGTTAAAGCTTATGATCCTAGTGATGATGAGATAACATATACTTATTTTCCTAAGTGTTTAGACTTTTATGAAAACTTACAGAGCTGGATAGTGTTAAGAGATATCCCTGCAGCTTTGGTAGAAGCTACTCAGGTGAATGATGGATACAATAATGTCTTACCAAGTAAATATTTTCTGGGTTATGACTCTAACCTTCCAGAGGTAGATGACAACCAGAGGCCGGGAAGGATATATCACTCTTCGAAAAATATTCCTGGTAGCATCATTGACTCTTTTAGAAGCATAGCTCTCTCCAACAAGATAGATGTGAACAGTGAGTATGGAGCTATCATTAAGCTCTTAGAGTTCTCTGATGATGTTATTTCTATACAAGAGTATGCTATCAACCAGCATCCTATCAAAGAAAGAGTTACACAGTCAGATACTACTTCAGGAGAGATACTCCTTGCAGACTCAGTAGAGCTATTGCCTACCTACTTTAAGAAGCTAGCAGAGTTTGGCTCTCAACATATGAGTGGTATTATAAAGACTCCTAAAGGTATCTATGGTGTAGACTGGCTTAACAGTGTGGTATGGATCATAGCTGCTAAATCTACACAGACAGGTAGAAGGATGCTATCTGCTAATGACCTGCTAGAGAACAAGCTTCTAGCTAAATGGTTTAATGACTACAAGACACAGATAACTTCTTTTAATGATATCAAGAGTAAGCTAACTGATGATCCTGTTAATGGTACTGGCATTGTCTTAGGATATAATAAGAAATATGATGAGGTATACTTTACCTTCTTATTTGATAGCTTAAAGGATACTCCAAGTACTGATAGTGATGGTATCCCTAATCCTCCTCAGTTAGCAGGTTATAACAACACTCTTATCTATAATGAGCTTATCAATGCCTTTGTAGGTGAAGCGTCTTTCACTCCTTATGCTTATCTTGGAATAAGAGATGATCTTTATACACTAGAGCAGAATAACCCATCTGAAGTGTTTAAGCATGATTCTAACAACTTTCTCAAGTTCTATGACACTAAGTACCCTTTGAAGCTTTCGTTCATTGTTAACGGTAGGCAAGGGGATAAATCACTATATGACTTTGAAAAGATATTCCAGGCTCTAAAGATAGAGATGAGCAAAGAAGACCTATATAGTATTGCCTATGAGACAGAATCACAGTTTGGATCATATGTCTTCCTTACGAGTGACAATGACACTGCTAGTTTCTGGAAGCACTCTGAGTATACAGAAAACGAGTGGAGGATACCGGTAGTGGTGGAGACTCGTTCTAAAGACAAAGACTATGATTGTGGCAGTGATATGAGAGGACATTGGATGAAGGTTACTATAGTGTACAATCCAACTACTGACGCACAGGCTATCTATATAAAGAAAGTAATAAGTAATTTTATAATCTCTAAATCTTAACATTATGGTTGGTTCAATAATAGGCGGTGCAGCAAAAGGAATTGGTTCCTTAGTATCAGCAAATTTTATGAGTAGAGGACAGACTGAGATATTTGACAACCAGAAAAATAGTTGGGGGGACTTCGGTACTGCAGGAAACTTCTCAGGTTCCTCTGCAGGATCAGAATCTAATACCTATAAGTCTGGTGAGAGGATGGGCAAATATGCTCAGAGAATGTTGGATATGACTGCTGCATGGACAGGTGGTAATTCTGTTGCAGGTAGTCTGATGAATAAAATAAAGCCTACAGGTAATGGTCCTGAATCAGCACCAGGTAAGAGTAGTTGGGATGCTGGATATAGACCTGAAGGTGCTGATGCAGGTATAGGTGTAGGTGATATTGATTTAAGTACACCTTATGATGATGCTGATATTGACAATAGTATTCCAGAACCTTATGAGAGTGGTACTTTTGATTTTGATACTGGTACTATGGATGATGGGATGAATGCTAGGAGTGGAGTATACATCCTACCTTCAAGAGGAGGAATGTTTACTAAGTTTGCTAAAGATGGTGCCTATGTTCCTAATCCAAGAAGAGGAGCAGGAAAGATGATACGACAAGGAGTTATTGATAAACTTATGAAGCTCAATAACAAGATAGGAGAGTTTGGTAATGAGTCTATATATAACAGGATGATTATAGGTGGTACACAGATGCATAGGCTAGGAGGTCTTCTAGGTAATGCTATCAGTCCTGCAGCTACAGCAGCAAGCTGGGCAATGATACTTCCAAGGCTAGAAGGTGACAGCTCTCCTAATCAACAAGAATGGAGAAAGCAACGGTCTATAGAGCAGGATGCTGAATATAAAGGGATACGATGGTCTAAACCACAATTAAGAATGGGTGGATACTTCCCTGAAAAAAACAACGATATTATGATAAAAAATAGAAGACGTGCAAACAATGGATTATACGTCACAGGCGTAAGTCCTATCTATGGACCTTCACATGAGGGTGGTGGTATTAATATGTCAGTAGGAGGAAGACCTATAGAAGCAGAAGGTGGAGAGTACAAAGTAGCCTTAAACAAAGGTGATGCTATCTTTAATGATGATCAGATGTCTATGCTTAACTCAGGTATGCCTATAGAAGATATTATAGCTACTATGCCTACAATGAGTAGTAATGCTGAAGATGGTACTTTCTTTCCTGATGGTAAAAAAAGAAAGAAACAATTCTCTCAGGGTTCTATCGCAAATTATATGTTATTTGATAAATTAGATGATATACATACAGGACAGCCTTTTGCAAATAAAAAAGAAGGAAGAGAAGTTTTTGGTGCATATGAAGATAATATGTTTGACGAAAGACGGATTGGTAAACCGGTTAGTCCTGATATAAAATTAAAGGAAGATAGAAAAAAGGCTGCTATTAAGACAGCAGGAGAATTTACTTTTGATCCATCTTTTACAGGAACTACAAAAGCTCCTACCAGTTCTGTTATTAAGAAGGGTAGGGATTCAAAACCAACTCTACCAGAGTCTGTTAATCCAGAAGATGATCTTTATGCAAGGTATAAAAAGAATTCTAAGATAGCTGCAGGAATAGAAGGAGTCAATACAGGTGTCCAGTTCTTTAATGCTTTTATGGCACGTAAGAGGAATATGAATCAGAATGCTCCTATAGGTGTATCTCCTATCAAACTACCTCGTAATAGACCTTATTTTGAAGATCCTACCACTTATATCAATGAGATAGATAAAGGCTTTATATCAAGTGCTAATCAGTTAAGAAGGCTAGGACAACCAGATCTTATCCCAGGACTGTTTGCTAACAGGGCTGATGCTATCAGTAAGGTACAACAGGGAGTGGGAGGAGCAAACATAAAGTCTTCTATAGAGAACAACAGGATGAACTCAGAGCTTGACCTTAAAGAGAATATGTTTAACCTTGATATCTTCAGGGCTAACAGAGATATGCTCGATAAGTTCGAGACTAGGAAGGAACAGGCTATCTATAGTAATGACGCAGCTATGAATGCAGCATCTTCCAGAGGATCTAGTATCTATGGAGAGCTAACACAGAAACAACTGCAAGCTGATGTTATTAAGGAGGCAGCAAGAAGTAAAAGGATGGCAGGAATTATGTCTTATCTATTTAGCTAATGAGAAGGTTAAAGACAGATAGAAAGGGAAAGAAAGTGATCAGGGCAGGTAATCGTAAAAGCATACAGTGTACTCATTGTAAAAATATTTATTACTTTTATGGTGCCATGTGTAAGTGCAAGTGTCCTAAATGTAAAGGCAAAGGTCACAAGTTACTAGCAGTAGAAGGTAAGCAAGAAATTTAAACCCTACAACTATGTATATCAGACTTCCTATAAAGATGAACAACAGTACCTTTGAAGAGATAGAAGAGCTTACCTCTCAGGGTAGGGATCCACATATAGGTGACTACAATAGCTTTGTGCATATTGACATCACGAAGATTGTAAAGATAGCAGAGTGGTCTCCTTATAATAATGGAGTCTTTGAAGGATGTATCGTTTATACTACTGATGCTACATGTAACTATGTCTTTATGAAGGTTGCTCAGGTAAAGAGGCTTATAGAGGCTACCTTAAATATGAAATCAAGAGAATTTTTATTAGGTGAAACATTAACAAATACAAACTAAGATGAGAGATTTAAAAGAAACAGTTATTTTCATTGACAAGTTCAGCAGGAAGTCAAGTGAACAAGAGGTACAGATTACAATCCAAGAGCTGGTAGACAGATTCAAAGATATAGAGCCTATCCCAGGTACCTATGTTGTTCTTAGGGTTAAGCCAAAGATTACTAAGAGTACGCTGGTAATGAGTCCAGGACTAGATGAGAGACCTAGTGATCTAAAAGAGTGGAGACTACATACAGAGGAGAACCCTTCACAGGCTATCGTGGTAGCTAAAGGTATCCCTCTTCTTATGGGAGATGGTAAAGAAGATCCTATGATATGTGAGCCAGGTGATAAGGTATATCTAAGTATGAAGAGTATCCTAGGAGAGGTTATTATGCACAATGCAACTATAGCATATCACATACACCAACGCAATTTAGTCTGTAAGGTTAAATAGGCTCTCAGATCAACGATATACCCTCTATAGGGTAAGACATCAGAACATAGATAATTATTGATTCACGCTTCTTAAAACGTACAAGATGGCACTATTTTCTATATCCCCACAATTCCAAGGAAACAAACTTCCCTCTTCTTCTATTCTTTCTCCCTTAGCTGCCATAGGATCTACTGGTAGAAGTTCTGGTGGAAGTGGTAGTAAGAGTAAAGAAGATACTATTAAGACAGACAAGATGTTATATCGTCAGAGTCTTGAGACTAAGAATGCTTTATCAGCAGCAGAGAGGAAGTATAAAGATGTTCAAAGAAGAGTGGCCCTAGAAGCTATGGACTCTAATGATCCTATTGGAGTTATGACAAAAGGTAATTTATTTCAGGATTTAAAAACTGCTTTATTTGAATATACTTCTACTAAGGATCAGATAGAAGCTCTTATTCCTATGCAACAACAGAACAAGGAAATATATGATAAGTCAGTAGAACAGATCAGTGATGGCAAGCTTAATGAAAATGATCCTTATTTTAATAATGGTAGCTTTGAGTATGTACCTGCTAAAGATAAAGAAGGTAATGATATAGTGAGACCTTTGAAGGTTAGTGAACATCTTGATAGAATGAGAGATATTCCTATGGGTTCTGAGCTAAGAAGATATAGTGCTCCTGATATGGAAGCATTGTTTACAGCTTATGATGATGCTTTTCAAGGTATTAAGTATGAGGATAAATTTACTCAATCTGGATTCTATGATAAAAATGGTAAATTACCTACCGAGGTCTTGAATGCTAACAAAAATGATCAGTATAATGTAGGCAATAAGCATTCTATCACAAAGATCTCTGGAAACAAGCAAGTTGTTCAAGCTGCTTATAATGATTTCATAAGTACAGTAGAAGCAGATCCTAAGTTAAAACGTGCCTTTGATTACATGACAGCTATGGAAGAATACAGATCTATCTCTGAAGGGAAAGAGTTTAACTATGCTGCTTTCCAGAAGGATTTTGCAGATACTAGAAAAGCAAAGTATCTACAGAATAGATTTGTTGAGAGTTATGATCAGCTGATTCTTGGTAAAAAGAAAACAGTTGATAAGGGTAAGTGGGATTTACCTACTCTTATAGATCAGGAATTAGTAACTCCTTCGAAAGATGCTATAACAATTTCATCTAAGGGATTAGAAGACAATGTCTATACTAAAGAAGATATCCCAGGATATAGAACATGGTCTATGAAGACTAATCAATATTATTCATATGTTAACCAAGAGGCTCATAAAGTAGCAGGTACTTCTAATGCTATTAAATTAGATGATTCTTTTGGTGATTTTGGATATCAGACATATGGTGATCCTCTTAACTTAAATGACTTTAAAGGCTTAGGTATTCAGGTAGGAGGTTTGATACCTGTTGTTACAGAATATCCTTCTCCTACAGTGTTACCTAAAGAATCTGAGAAGATAGGTGTTAAGTTAACTACTAATGATGACTATGTGTTTATGGATCCTGCTCTTGGTAGGAGAATTGAAGAGAGGGATATGCTAATAGCTCAAAGAGTTCCTGATGTACAAATGGGTTTTGGACATGAGAAGACTTATTATGATATCAAACTAGAAGATAAGATAAGAGCAATTAATCTACAGATATCAGATGAACTACGAGTATATAGTAAAAGAGCTAATGTAAGTACTGAAACAGGTCATACAATTACTCAGGAAGATATGGATAAGTTAGAAGATTACTATATGAAACATGCTAACAGATATGGGGAGAAAGTAAAAACTCACAGATTTGTATTTAACGTTCCTAAAGAAAGCTGGGAGAAGGTAGATGAGAGAATGAATTTTATTGATGCTGATGGAAAGATAGGTTATGGGAAATGGAGTGGTGCAACAAAGACAATAACGTTAAAAGATCAAGAATGGAAACCATGGATAATTGATATCCCTGTAACAGAAGGAGAGATAAGTTCCTTTGGAAACCATTTCCAAGATGTATCTCAGTTAGCACAAGATATAGCCCAGAAGCAAATGAATCAGATTAATGCTCAAAAAGAACTTGTAGAGTCAACAAGTTCAGAAAATCCAACAGAGTAGATTGTTAATTATCCAAATATAACGCAATGAATAACGATACTGAAAATGTTAATAGTATAGGTGATGGTGGAGAAGAAGAAGCAACACCAAAAGCAACACTTGATTATTTCCCAATGTATGCCTTTCAATGGTCAGCAGATCAAATAAGACAATCACTAAAGGAGAATGATGCAGTAGTGACTCTCTGGGATAGAGAAAAGGCAAGAGAAAAGTATACTGTAGATACTCCTATGATAGATCCAAAGAACTTTGATAAGATCTACGATATGGCTTCTACGGGTTATTTAGATCATCAAGATGGGATTGATCACTTTGTTACTCCATGGATTGCTTATGGTAATGATACCTTCTTAAAACAAGAGATGGGAATTAAGTCTATTGATAGAAATTCTTTAGAGCAAACTTATATCTCTCCAACTATAGGTGTTAATCAGTTTGGACAGAATCTACTTAGTCCTCAAGAAGAAGTATTTGCTAAAGGATATTATATTGACAGATTTGGCAAAAAGATAATAAAAAAGAAACCTACCGTATCTGATAGAGTACATACTGTATTAAGAGGGTTAGCTGCTCTTGATAATTTCTTTGTTGGAACTAAAGATGATGTTGTTTATGATCCTAAGATGAGGACCCAGGAACAAAAGGATGGTTATGTAGCATATATGAATGCTCTTCAAGAGAAAGGTACATATGGTGATATAGATGTTAATGTAGAAGATCCTGATGATTCTGATAAAACTATTCCTCTATTTCTTACAGATAAGAATGATTTTATTAAAATATATGCTCCGGGCCCAGATGGTACACCTACTATGTTAGAAGTACCAGTAGAAGATCCTAGAGTCACTCGAAGTTCTATTGTTAGTGCTATGGGGCCTGCTCCTTTTCAAAGGAATGCTATAAAAGATGGAATATTTCAAGCATATAATATGTTTTCTAGTGGTGCTGCTACTTTTGAGACTGCTGATGAAATGGGTAGTAATTATCTAAATGAACTATTTTTTGGTGGTGATTATTATGGATTAAATAAATGGGCTGATAGATCTAAAAGAGAAACTACTATTCAGAATAAAGCACTGTTTGGAAAATCTCTACGTGCTAATCAGGGAATGTTTAATAGTTGGGAAGGATTCTCTTCAGTAATGGGTAGTGTAATTGCCCAATTAGTAATACAAAAAGGACTAGCACAGGGATTAAGAAATTTTAATGGGTTTAAATCTTTTGCTTCTACCTGGACATCTTTTGGAGTCTTTGGATTAATGAGTGGCCATCACTTTGTACAGACTGCTAGAGATATGGGGATAGAGGAAGCTGATATCGCTTGGATGTATCCTATACAGGTAGCTTCTGAGACATTTACAGAAGGATTTATAGGCAGAAATGTTATTGCTAGAGGATCAGGTTATTTTGTAGATAAGGCAGCAAGGTTAACTGCAGCTAAAAAGGTAATGAAAAAATTTGGTATAAAGAATCTTAAAGAAGGTACAAAGACACAAAAAAGATTATGGTTGCACGGCTTTATCAAAGCTATTTCTGAGGGGAAAACTATATTTGCTAGAACTATCTTAGCAGGTGGTGAAGAAGGAACAGAAGAATTCTTTCAGCAGATGATAGAGAACTCTATGCAGACATTCCATGATCAGATAAGATATGATGGAGAGAATGGATTATTACCAGGAAAAGGATTATTTGGTCCTGTAGATGCTAATAAGAGTTACTTAGAGAACTTATCTAATAGGATAGGAGATAATGTACTAGAGTCTACTGTAGCAGGATTTATGGGTGGTATTACAATGGGACTCACTATGGGTGCCGGCAAGAATCCTATGGCAGATTATACTATGGGTTATTATGGTGTAACTGGTGAGATGGATAAGCTAAGAAAGGCTACTCAAGATCTATATAACAAAGAGTCTTTAGGTCCAAATTACATCTCTACTGAAGGAGAAATAAAAAATCCTGAGAGTGTTGATGGTTCTATGAATGATGTTGCATATCAGGGTATGATGCAGTCTATGGATATGTTTGAAGGTATCGTTAAAGATTTTGGTATTGACAACCCAATAGTACTTGAGGCTATAGGTAGGAGTAAGCTCATGCAGAAAGAACTTACTGATCTTATCGTATCCTATAAAGGTCTTGCTGAGCAGAAGCTAGCATTAGAGAATAAGGAAGAGGCTACCGAGGAAGATGCTGCACAGATAGCTAAGATCGATGAGCAGCTAGGTGTTGTCTCTCAAGCTATACAAGAGTATACTGTTCCTGAAGGTGCAGACACAAAATACAGTAAGAAATATAATGAAGCTATCAGAGAGAAGTATAGTGCTTTACTCTATGCTAAGAATGTCTCTGATGAACATTTTAAGAATGAAGGTACAGAGCTTACCGATAAGTTTCGGAAGTCAGAGAAGTACCAGACTAAATACAAAAGGAATATCCTGGATCATTTAGATACCTATGAGAAAGCTACAGAGTTCTCACAGAAGCTCACAGAATACCAGACTCAGGAAATAGAAAAGCAAGAGAAGATTGTAAAGAGTAACAATGAGACTGTAGTTACCCACAAAGACCTATTTACTACCGTAGGTGAAGCTTCTAAGCTAAAGTCAAAGAAAGACCTTATGAAGGGGTTTGAGGGTGTCTGCAAGGCAATAATAGCTCTCTCTAAAGAAATTACTTTTGGTATCCCTGCACAGGGTAATGAAGAGCAGATCCAGGCAATAAGAGAAAGTGCTAAATATCAGAAGCAGCTAGAACAACTTGAGAAAGAACTTAACGATGAATATGCTACTGATCCTACCAATGAAGATGTAAAAGATCAGCTTAATACTACCAGGGAAACTATAGATGCTATTACACAGCTATCAGAGAATGCTTTTGTAGATGAGAATACAGAGAAGATAAGACAGCTAAGCAATGATGACAATGTACCTATGATGTTTCTCGAAGAGATGAGGGCTAGGGTGGATAACTTCAGGGAGCAGACAAGTACTGACCTTAACCCGTCTACTGCAGCCTCTTTGATTAAGTCTATCAATGCTGTTAGAGATGCTCTGAAGACTGCTGATAAAGGAATGTTCTTCTTCTCTAAAGGATCAGATCATCCTAAGCTAGAACCTTCAAAGAATAAAGAGCTACCTGCATATAAATATTATGTCAGTGAGTCAGAGCTAAGGAATAGCAGAGAGCAAGTAAGTGAGATGTTGATAGATCTCGATACTATGGGTAACAGTGTACAGCTAGCTAAAGAAGCTAGTAAGTTTTTCCAGATCAAGCTACGTCAAGGACATATCAATGCTCAGAAGCAGGTAGTGACTCTCTTCTATGAGATGGATCCTACCATGATGGAAGAGCTCGTTCCTGATATTAAGAAACTGTTAGAAGATGTTAAAGACCTTACCCAGGAACAAAAGGATAAAAACACTCCTCCGGGTGTAGAGGAGATGGCAGACTTGTTAAACAGTGAGAAGGTGCTACATGACATTTTTGTAAAGATGCAGGGTGCCAGTGACCAGCTAGTGAACTATGACTTTATAAACAGGCTACTTGCTGCTAAGAAGTTCAGATACAACTCAGCTTACTTCAATGCTCCTGACTATACTAAGGTAGGAGAGACTCTTAACTATTACTATAATCTGTTAAAGGTAAATAGTGTCAATGATGTATATAAGACTCATGAAGGATATACCTACCTGGTAAACTTCCTCATGGCTCTTAATGGAGAGAGCATCAATACTCTTCAGGGTGCAAGGTCTAAAGTCAATGTAACGGCTCAGAATATCTCTACCTTCGAACAGATGATGGGTGTGAATATGGTGGTAAACCAACTGCTAGGACATAATGCTGATGTGCTCAAGATCGTCAGGGAGGTAGAATTTAACAACAGTGAACATATAAAGAAGGTGTCAGAGAAAGAAGATATCTTTATGGCTAACTCTATCTTTATGAGAGGAGACTTTGGAGGTGGTAAGAGTCAGCATATGATTCCTGAAGCTATAGCTATCAGAGACCAGCTTAAAAAAGATCCTAAAAGAAAATATTTATTGGTACACCATACCCAGGAGGTACTAAATACGCTAAGCAGTTCTTTAGAAGGTATTGATCAGGTATTTGATAATATCTCTATGGCAGACTTCATAGGTGGTAAGGTACAAAACCCTAATCAGTATGAAGGTATGATAGTCGATGAGGCTTCTCTGCTTAGTAAAGACAACCTACAAGTTATCAATAAGAACTATAATGAAGATACTACCGATCCTAGCTTTCAGATCATATGGCTCGGTGATGCTTCACAGATGATGCCTCCTGATGCTAAGAACAATATCTCCTATGCACAGAAGACGGGTGCTCGTACGTTCCCGGTGATGTTTAAGTTCACCACTCGCAATCCTGTTATCGAAAGACTAGCAGAAGCGTTTAGGAACAGACTAGACAATAACTCTATGGGTTATCCTGAAGTGTATGTCAACGAATATGAAGCAGTAGGGATAACTAGAAGAGAGGGAGGAAAATATTATAATACTGTAGATAGTGTTATCAGTGATGCACTGTCCAGGCCAGAGAGTGTAAGCAGTGCTCTTGTCTTCTTAAACTCAGAACAGATAGATGCACTCCTAAAAGATCCTAACACCAAAGAGGAAACTAGGAAGATAGTTGAAAAGCTCTTTGACAAGCATGGTAACCTAAAGACAGAATTCCAGGGACAGGTATATGTGTTGATGTCTGATCCTGCAACCAATGTGATGCCTAGGAAGATTCCAAGCATCCAAGGTCTTCGTAAAGATGAAGTATACATGGCAGTAAACCTCAATAGCTGGGGATATAAATACAATGGTAAAGAGTTAAAAGAATTTGTAGCTTCTAACAGTGCTTATACAGCTGTAGGGAGAGCTTCTCGCTTTATGGGTCTGGTAGGCTCAGAAGGGTTAAATCTTACACAGAGGCCTTCATGGTGGATAGATGGTCAGCAAGAGGTACTTGATACTTCTGATATCTATAATGATATGAATGAGTATCTAAAGAACATAGGTATAGAGTCAGCTATCAAGCCACAGGAGAAACCTAAAGAGGTAAAGACTAAGATAGCTACTCCTATCCTTCACAAGTTCCGTAAGAACGGTATCTATACTATCAACAAAGGAGATGATTCTGGTGCCTTCTTTAAGATTACCCAGAGTGTAACGAACCAGAAAGACCTGACAGCAGACTCTTTTGCTACAGGACAGAAATATAAAGCTTATAATGAGCTTACCAAGACTTTAGCAGAACCTTTTGGTAAAGAGTCACAGGTAGCTCTAGGAATATTGGATCCTATAGTCAAGACTCCTGCACCTACTCCCGGATATACTACTAACAAGTATCTTACTGAGTACCCAGGAAAGCCAAGCATCGTTAAAGGTGCTGTAGCTGATGAAGTCTCTACAGGAAACTTCTATATCATAGATTCTATTATAGAGAAAACTACTGATGGTGTGGTAGAGTATGAAATATACCTCGGTGGCAAGCAGATAGATCTTAACACTTTTGAGAAAGAGTATACCCTTCGCAGTGGCCCTAAAGAGACTACTGACCTTGATGACATAGAGAGTGGTAAGACGTTCTTCACAGGACAAGCTAAGGCGTGGCTTAACGGTAACAAGCTTTGGGGTACTATCTATAGTGTCTTTAACACTTCGTCAGCTGATGTAAATATGGATCAGCTACGTAAGGATAGAGTGTCTATCTTAAACATGGTCTATAAGAGAAAGGTAACTTCTGAGCTAGTATATCTAAAGTCAGCATTGATGGAAGATAGAAATACTGGTACCTGGAAGAACTTTGACAACGTGCTAGCTATTAAGGTTAGTGCTATCAACGAAGAGTCTCTTACAAGTAATGAAAGAGAGATCTTACAAAGAAATCAATATATAGCTTCTCTGGGGGAGACTGATGCAGGATACGCTAAGCAGCAGATAAGAGATTACTCACAGCCCTTAGAGAATATAAAGCGACAGATATCTGAAGGCTTTGACAGTAGCTATACAGGCATGGAGCTAAGCCCAGAACACCATACAGCTAACAAAGAGGTTAACTACTATAAGGCTTCTCTGAGAAAGAAAGGATATGACTCTAATACCGATGAGTACAGCTTTGGAGAGATCATACTAGAAAATGATATCAACGAGGGTAATGTAATCTATAACAAAGGTCCTCTTAGAACTTTTGCTGAGTTTATGGCTCATATAGAGAATACACTTTCCGGACAAATGGTTACTTTCTCTGATAAGATAGTACAGACATTCTATGGTAGTGGTAGGGTAGGACTACTCTTAAAGTATAAGTTCTCTGAAGGTGATGTAAACAGTACTGCTAACGAGGCCTATGTGATCTTTAAGACTAACAACCTTGGGAAGATGAATTCTAAGAGGATGCATGAGAAGATCAAAGAGGACAAGCAGAGCCTAAAAGATATCCGTGCCTCTGAACAGGATAGCTTCTTTGGTAGTGAACTTAACAGGATGTTCTGGAAGAATGTCTTCGCACAAAACCTAAGCATCATTACTAATAACAAAGCTCTTAACGACTTCTTTGGTACCTACTTTGAAAAGGTAGGTGGTAGAGTCAATGTAAGGGTAAACAGAGATATCTTCCTTTTAGATTCAGACAATGTACGTACCGATGCACAGATAAAGCTTGACGTACTAGATGCATTCCTGGACCAGGTGACAGAGCTATATAAAGATGACGTTACCGGTGAGGCAGCGAACCTAAGACTACAGATAGACAAACTATACCAGCCGTATACTATAGACCTAAGCACAAGTACCAGAGAGTTATCACCTAGTGAGATGGAGAATATCGTTACCAGTGCAGAGGCTATACACTTTCCATATGTAAATATATCTACTGATGGACTTGTTGACGTTAACGAAGAAATTACTAATAAGACTCCTAAAAGTTCAGATGGACCTGCAAGTAAGAAAGGTGCTAAGAGACCTAGGTTTGAAATAAAGACTGATAACATAGAGCCACGTACTGTAACTGTAGCTGCGGTAAGAGAACTATTCGAAAAGATAGCTCACCCTTCTATTTGGGAACAGGTAAAGAATGATATTACTCCTAACCTTCAGTTTGACGGTATGGACATCCACGGGTTAATGTATAATGGTAGGATAAAACTAGCCTTGTATAAAAAAGGTATTAAATACACTACTCCTAAGCACGAATTCTTTCATCTGGTATTCGACTACCTAATTGATGAGAACTCTCGTCAGAGGCTCTATAATGCCACAAAGGAACTGTTAGGCCTTCCTAATGCTACTGAAGACTATCTTACAGAGTGGATGGCAAGAGACTATGGCTATTCAGGACTAAACTTAGACTCTGTAAAGCCTAAGCAAGGACTATGGAGTAGATTTGTAGACTTTGTAAACAAGCTCTTTAATGGATATACTAAGAGGGTAAATACTCTCGATGAGCTATTTTATAAGATGGATCACGGTTACTATAGAAATGTACAACCAGTACATGATGGTGGTAGAGACATTGTAAGAATGGAAGGAGAGAGTGAGCTTGACGAATACCAGGCTGATAACTTTAACCATAAGGCAGAAGATGGATTCGCTAAAGATGATACTCCTAACACTGACTATATAGAGATCTTCAATAATCAATATAAGGTATTTGGTAATGACATTAACAAGTATCTCAATGCTGTAGCTGATGCAGTAATACAATATACTTTCTTCTCTTCTGATTTATCTGTTGACAAGGTAGTACCTATGACAGAAGCTATCAAAGATGTACAGAAAGAGTATGAAGAGTATGGTAATGAGTTTGCTGATGAGCTTACCTCTGTAGGTATCCCTTACAGCCAGATCACTGATGACGATGCAAAGAAACTCTCTATAGTAGAGAGAAGAAATCTAGGGTGGCTTAGGTTAGCTAACCAAGAAATATTCACTTCTTTTATAGTAAGGCTTATGCCAGGGTATAACCCAGAGACAGGTCGCTTCTACAAATGGAATAAGCAGTCTACTCAGTATAACAGAGCCGGGGATGATGCAAATCCTGACCAGACTAAGAGTGACTTTATGAAGATGCAGATAAATGCTACTAGGTTTCATCAGTACTATTATTCTAGCAATGGGAGATTGGTACGCAACGAGTGGGATACTAAAGATGCATATGCCTTTGTGAACAGTAAGGACCTTGAGAAGTCTCTGAAAGATGCAGGGATGCGTGTAGCTAACAGGCTACTAAAAGATCCTTCACTGAATCCAGTAGAGGCCTTTACTCAGGAACTCTATAACTTAGCTACTGAGGCAGGACTTGACACCTATAAGGGTAGTAACATCCTTAGTTTCTATCATAGGTTCTTTGAAGCTTTCACAGGTAAACCTTCATTAAGCAATAGGATAAATAGTATCGATGAGCTTATCAAGAGTGACGGTAGAAGCAATGTGTCTCAGCTAAAGCTAGATATCCAGAGTGACCTCTCAGACTTTATCAACTCACTGATATCCTATAATATTTCTTTTATGAGGCCTAAGTCTTCTTTTATAGAGTCTAAGAAGTCAGGAGACGAGACGGTATATAATATTGTTAACTCCTTTGAGAATACTTTTGATAACAAGAAGAAAGAGATTATCGATGGCATCTCTCAGACACTATATGACAAAGACACCCGGAGCTTCAGAGAGCATGTAAAAGATAGACTAGGCAGTGGTAAGAATGCAGAGTTTGAAGTTACTTCTAGTGGTATCTCCTATGTAAAGAACAAGCAGAAGATAAAAGTCATCTCTTATACTGACGGTAAGATCTCTTTCACTGAGGCTTTCCATGACAACGACAGTAGAGATAAGATACTCACATACATCAAGAACTTTATAGGACTCAAGAACGTCACTGACCAGACTATCTACAATATGTATAACAACATGCACCATGAAGGTGCTAGGGTAGAGCTGAACAAACGTACTCCTGAGTATAACTTAGAGAACACTAATACCTTCCTGGCAGAGACCTTTATGAATATGTTCTGGTCTGCGTCTTCTAACCTTACCATGCTCGACAAGATAGAGACTATCAACAAGGGTATATTGCGTAAGCTAGACAATAAAGCTATTAATGAAGAGGAAGCAAAAAAGCAAGAAGCTAAGCAGATAAAAGAACTATCTGTACCTTTCAACCAAGAGATGAGTTCCTTTCGTAAGAAGATGAACATCACCGATAGCACTATAGATGGTTTTGAGAAAGTCTTTGCAGGTAACAACGTAGAGACTATTAAGAGTGATGTTAAGATTTATAAGCCTGTAGACTATTATAATGCCTTTGGTGTGATAGCAGCACTGGAAGTATATAATAAGGGTATAGACTCCGATCTCTTCTCCAATAGACCTGATGGTACTAAAGCCTGGGGATTTAAGATGAAGTCCTGGGTCTTTGATATGTTCGGGGATGGTTCTGCGTGGCTTACTGATAAGATCAATAATATGCCTAAAGAAATACTAGATAACTCTATCTGGAAGAATACTAAAGGCAAATGGACTAACTGGATAGCTGATCCTAAAGGTATCCGTATACGAAGCCTCACTATAGGTAATGGACTGCGTGTAGGTAATAGAGGTATTGTAAAGCCTGGTTCTAAAGATCTAGCTACTATAAACCTTGCTAATTTCATAGAAGGTATACGTAAGTCTACTGATAAGCTTCAGGATATCTTTCTTACTATGACTAATATAGCTGATAAAGAGCTAACATATATTACTAATACTGACTTCTCCTTTGGAAAGGGAAGAAGACTGATAAACATAGATAGAGACTCTAATGGTAATATCACCTCAGCTAATGTAGATGAGAAGATGATAAGCCATGGTATCGCTATAGAATTTGAGAGAGCTAACAGAGAGATGCAGATGTCCCAGGGTAAATTTGCCAGAGAGATACCTGCTAACAACCTTACCAAAGTATTTCCTAGAGAGCTATGGTCTGTTAAAGACTTAAAGAACTTTAATCCTAAAAGCCTAGAATCTTTCTCTAAGACTCTCACCGATGAGCAGGCTATAGACCTAATGCGTTCTGGACTACGTAAGAACAAAGATTACTTCTTAGATGGTAATACTGTTACACTCGGTAATTCTATACTGTTTAAGGTACCTGGATATGAAGCTATCTATAACCATGACAACTATCAGAAGTTCTCTAACAATGGAGAAAGGTTTGCCTTACTAAACAAGACTGAAAGAGATAAGCTGTTCTTTCCACTATATAGGGAATATGCAGGTAAGCTATCACAAATAGGATATCGTCAACAAAACGACGTAAAAACCCTTATAGAAGGTAAGATGGGTTACTTCTATACAGAGAAGATGGAAGAGCACATGGAAGAGATGTCTATTTCAGCAAATCGCTATGGTGTTTCCGAGACTCCTATCACAGTCACAACTACTACAGAGAATATAATATGGAATCCTGTCTACAAAGCTCACTTCTATGCATACCATATCGTTAACAATGCGGTAGGAGAGTTTGCCTTTGGTAATGTACAGAACCATAAAGATGCTGCTGATAAGGTTAAGAGATCAGGATCTAAAGCAACTGGTGGTAGTAAGCTTGTAGTAAATACTAAATATGGTCTCCCTGCTATGGGTAAGGAGATAATGGTTAGTACCATGTACAAAGAAGATGCAACGACCGGTGAATGGATAGAAAATGATGACGGTGGTGTGAATGGGTTTATGCTCTGGGAATCTTTTATGGAGAAAAGTGGTATAGATTATCAGTATGGTCCTATTGACAAGACAAGAGTCAAGACTCTGGATAATCGTATGGATTTTCAGTATGGTGATCAGTACCAGGAAAAAGAGTCTATGAATTTTTTCAGCTCTCAGACCTACGAACAGACACTTCCTGTACGTCAGATGCAAAAAGATCTATTAGATCATGTCACAAAGGTTATGAGAAAAGACTTTGAGAACTATGATATAGACCTCTATGCTAAATTCAAAGAACTTTATGAAGCTACAGGTCATGCTGGTAGCAGGGATGCACAGAAAGCATTTAGGAACCTAAGAGACTGGATCGTAGAAGAGAGTAACTTCTCTGAAGAGATAAAGGCTCGTACTCCAAGAGGATTTGCTGATGAGACTATAGAGAAGCAGACTGTCAACTATGTGAACATGTATGATCCTTACTCTTCTGAAGAGAAAGATCTCATAGCAAGAGATTTTGACAACTCTTCTCTGCGTATAGTGTTAAATCCATACCAAGAGACTAACAAGGTACAAAGACAGGCTCCTCCTTCACAGAATCTATCCTATATGGGCATAGGTGCTAGTAACCTAAACAGAGGTAAGAGGATAAGGATATTACAAGAAGAGCTTTATACTATGAGTAAGGCTAGGATAAATACTTTGATGGGTATAGAGGCTAACAAACCAGAAGCAGCCTTTAACGAACAGGATATAGAGAAGTTTGTTTCTTTCCTCAGAGAGAGAGGCTTACAGGCTATACGTCAGATGGGTCTTATCACAGGATACACTGACCTTATCAACAATGTTATCAACAACCCTGGCATTATACATTCTCCTGAAGTAGCACAGAAGTTAAAACAGGCTTATAGGAGTTTTGTAAACGACAATGCTATACGTACCTCTTTTAAAGGCTTACGTGTAAACCAGTCTTCTTCCTATGGTTATCAGCTTTATTATGAGAATGGGATTCCTTATACTCTACAAGAGATAGAACGGTTTACCAATAGCACTATAGAGTCAGTAGAAGACCTTATAGATCTCGGATATACTCCTGCAGACTTAAAAGATATGACTGCTGGCAATGAAGGTATTCAGAGAGGACAGACGGTAATGCCTTATCCTTACATGAGAGAGTTTGGTATAAAGAATGATGAAACTCTTAACGATGTCTTTACTATAGAAGCAGAAGCTAATGGAGAAGTGTTATCCTGGAATGTACGTAACCTAAACGATGATGAGTTTATAGACTTCTTACAGACTTTAGCTGAAGGTGGCTCTGTTATCAACAAAGAGAGTTCTCCTATATTTAGAAACAGTCCAGAAGATCCACTGTCTTACTTTAGAAACTTCAAAGAGTCTCTAAAAGTATATTCAGGTCGTGTACCTGCAGATAGGTTAGGCAGTGCTTCTATATTAGAGATCACAGCTTTTATCAATGACAATGGTAACACAGCTTATGTTCCTGTAGAGATGAACATCCGTAACAATGCTGACCAGGATATTGACCAGTTAACGGTATATATGAGAGAGTTTGCTGATGGTAAGTTAGCTATCGAAGGAGAGGGTGGTGCTCGTAACGCTATCCTTGATGAGATAGACAATGTATACCAGGACCCTGCTAATGCTAGTAAGATATTTATTAAGTCAGATGTAAAAGGCTTAAAGGAACTTGTAGATAAAAAGAAAAGAAAGTATGGAAGAGATAATGATTTTGCCTCTTACCTTGATAGTAGTCAAACTGCTAGTGAAGGTAACAAGGCTATAGGTATCTTGGCCATGTCTCTCTCAGGAGTCTCTTACCTGGCACAGCTAGGAAAGACCTTTATCAGAAATAATGCTCCGGGGTTAAGAAACCTCTCACTGTTTGACGAAGAGCAGTGGAGCACATCTCCATTTATCAATTTAGGTAATTGGATGCAGGTAGCCTTAGATAATGCCAAAGAGCTTGTATTAGGTAGGCTAGGTATCACTGCTGAAGCTGTTCCCGTGGTAGCTGTAATGACTGCTGACGGTAAGAGCAACCAGGAGATAGCTACATTCTTCGAACATCCTGTAGTAGAGAAGATCTATACACAAAGAAGTTTCCAGAACAGCTTAGAAGTTTTTGAGGCAGAACAGGTATATGAACTGGTAGCTGAAGAGATGGTCCTTAACGAGAGAAGTAAAAATACTGACAGCAACAAATCTTTACTTTCTAAGAGAGAAGCTTTAGAGACAAAACTTACTGAAGCTGAAAAGGTAGATGAGAACACTCCACCGGACATGAATCTTATAGAAGAGCTGTCCAGAGACATACGTGCTATAAAGAGTGAGCAGGAGAGAAGAGAAAACTATCAGGTCCTTACAGAGCTTAAAAAATACGTCTTCACAGCAGAAGCTTTACGTAGGATGACTCGCTTTGTAGCTTTACGCAATGGAGTACCAGTAATGGACTTTGACCTCTATAAGGCAGAGAACGAGCTTTCTAAGTATCTAGGGATGACTTACGAGGAGTTTATGCAAGGTGCTGAGTGGAATGCAGAGAGTCATATAGAGAACTTTAAGAAACTGGATAATAAATATTCCAGGCTTATATCTTCACAATTTGATGAAGCTAACAATGAAGCAGAGAAATTATTGGACTATGAGCTAGAAATAGCCAAGGCTATTAACATCTCTGAATTTGTAAGACGCACACACTTTAAAGATTATTATAATGAGATCAACAACCAGAGAGAGGTGGCTTCTAAGACTTTCCTGGAAGACAACAAAGTGATCTGGGATTATTTTGCTCCTAACTATTTGAAAGGACAACTTAACAATGTCTTTAACTATGCAAAGCAGTTTTATACTTTTAAGTCTGGTATGCAGCAGTTGTTCCTGGATAAGTTTTTTAAGAGATCATTTACTGGAAGGAAGTTTAACATCGCAGTACCTCTTCAGGATATTGATGGTAACTATTTTTCTCCTGAGTCTAACTACGAGACGGTAGCACTAGATAATGTAGAAGGAAGGACACTCTTTGTAAGGCAGTTCCCACAGTTTCATGACCTTATCAGGAGTATGTCTACTATGAACTTCGGTGATGCTTCCAGAGCTATACAGGCTATAGGGATAGACTATACCAATGAGTTTCATGATGCTATCAAGAATAATAAGTTTATCGCTAACCTTGTTCTGCAAGGACAAGAGGGGAAAGAATATATCAGGCTAGCAGATGCCTTTAACCTCAGCGAGCAGCAGCTATCAGATCTAGCTATAGAATTCGACAGGTTACCTAAATACCTAAAAGAGCTATACAGGGTCAACCAGCTTATCAATACAGGCTTTAACTACCGTAAAGGAAGTATCAATGAAATCATGGGTACAGAACACTACTATGGTGAAGATGGCTTAGCTATGAGTCTTGAGATGACTAAGGCAGAGATGGAGTGGATGCCTAAGAATATGAATAGGCTTACCGACCTTGTAGAGAGGTTTACCAAGTGGGTACAGCATAAAGAGGGTATGAGCAGTTTCCTCACCCGTAAGGCTAGAGACCTAGGTATCTTCCCTGAGACTATTATGAAGCGTAAAGACTTTAAGAGGTTTACTGCTAACTTCACTGCCAGGATAAAAAATGATCAGGATCTCTTCGGTAATGCTTTTGAGAAGTACGACTATGAATATCTAATCGGTGAGAGAGGTGGCTTTGATACTGTCAAGGATATGACTTCTACTATGGAGATAGTAAAGATGAGTCCTGAGAAGCTAGATCTTCTATTAGACAACCAGCAGGTACCATTATCATATGTCAGAGGACACAGCTACGCTAATATGAACGTAGACCGTCTGGAAGGGTTATATACCACTGAGGAGGGAACGTTGATCAGAGCCCTCAGAATACAGCCAACGAACGTTGTTTGGGTGAAAGCTGATCTCTCAGAAGAACAGATCGAGCAAGCTAAGGAAAACTATCAGATTAAGATAGCTAAACAGCAGGAAGAGAAGAATCAAAAAGCACAGTATAAAATTAAGAAAGGAGACAGTGAGTTTATAGCTACTGTAGAAGGTGAACTAGTAAGAGAGATAGAAGGATCCGAAGAAGCACAGAAGTTTGTCAACAAGTCTATGAGTGCTTTAAGCAAGTATGTAGGCAAAGAAGGGTCTATGACTCGCTATACTATGATAGACTTTAAAAAGCATAGTCTAGGTAGACTGTCAACTAAGGCAGCACAACGGTGGATGGATGCTTTAAAGGAAAAAGTAACAGGAGTACCTATTACAGAAGGTACTACTGAGTCTTTAAAAGGAGCCTCTGGAATGTTTGACGGTGATGGTATACATATGAATGTAGAGAAGTTCTCTTTTACTATGCCTGTCCATGAGTTTCAGCATTTCAGGAATGGGATAATGATAATGAATGATCCTGCTACCTGGAATACTATTAAGAACACTATCATAGACTCTGCTAACAATGGAGATAAGCTGATAGAACCTATCCGTGACCATGTAGTAAGAAAGCTTAAAGAACACAATAGACCTACTACCGATGGTGATGTAACTCATGAGGTACTGGCCATCCTTTCACAGATAATCAACAGGAATACAGCTATGAAGGTGATGCTTAAAGAGAGTATCAGAGACTTTTTTACTGATAATACCTCTTTAGATGCTTTACTGAATATAGCAACCTCTATCAACACACTTGTTAACAATTCACTTCATGATCTATTCTTTCCTTTTAGGAAGAAGCTAGATAAGATATTCACTGAAGGTAAGGTCTCAGACTTCCTCCTCGAGACTGGTAGGCAAACGTACGGTACTGATCCAGTAAACTATGACATATGGCAGCTAGATGACGCTTACAGGTCCCTAGAAGAAGGTAATAAGTTCTACCTACAAGAAGGAGTAAATACCACTAAGGACTTTGCAGCTATAGTGAATCCTTATTCAGAGTATGGACATACTATGGGTGAGCTTAACACAGAAGAATTTGTAAGAACGACACTTCATAAGATGAAGAGCTATACCGATGATGCAGGTAACTATGTCTTCCATAGCTTAGATAAGACTTTTGCCTATCCTAATACGATGACTGATGAACAGCTAGAGGCTGCTATAGAAAAAGATATTGTTCCTCATATTAACTCTTTCGAGGTATCCTATAAGAACAATGTACAGAACTTTATTAACCTAGTGATAGACCAGAAGGAAACTATCTATGATGCAGCTAAAAAGGCCTTTGGTAATGTATATAGCGAGAAAGCTGTAACAGATATGGCTTTCTATCTTGGCCTGGGTGATAAGATTGAAACTGTAATGAAGTATAGTGACCTTAAAAACAGCGATATTAAGGCTGTCAGGGCATTATACAATAGCGCCTTTGAAGGCTTTGATCCACTGATTACCATTCACGGTATCGAAGACGATGGTACTGTAGATCTCTCTATCCTTGATGTTACTACCTTCTCCTTACAAGACAAAGTTCCTTTTGCACCGGCAAATAGGAATAGACTGTTAGGTACTATGATGACAGATAATAAGTTTATAGAAGCTGGTGGTACTTGGAGTAACTCAGCATACGATATCAGAAGAGCTATCCTCTCTATGTCTATAATGAACATGATGAAGGCTAGTGGTGGTAAGGTTAAGTTCAGAGGCATGGGAGTGCTAGAAATACAACCTAGCAATGTTAAGTCTTATATGATGTTAGACATCCAGGATATGTTTAGCAATATGAATGTACTGTCTCAGCAAGATGAATGGTTAAATAACCTAGTTAATGATGATGTTAAAGATATATTCACAGACAAGAAAATCTCTGATAGTACAAAATACGAACAGTCTTTCGTAAGAAGGTTCCAGATGTATCTAAAGAAAGTTATGGATGATGAAGGATATCGCAAGTATGGATATGGATATGTCAATAGAGCAGAAAGCCTCTCAACGCTATTTATGGATAGGAATACTACTGTTCATGATCAGGTAAAAGCATTAAGAGCACTGCAGAAAGATTTACGGGGCAGGAATAGAGATAAAAAAGAAAAAGATCATGAAGATCTTCTTGTCTCTATGAGTATCTTAGAACTTGAAAGCTATGGAGCTGTTTTCTTTAAAAACTCTATCAAGGATATGAATAAGTTCGAAAAGAATCTTGTACCTATCCACAATGTAAGAGATGATCTTTTACAGATGCTAGTATCTAAAGGTAGACTTGTTAATTCTATAGTCGTAGATCGTTACATGAAGATACATAATCAGATATATGATAAAGCACAGAAAGTAGCCAAAAATTATATTGCTTTACATCCACAGGTAGCTGCTGAAACACTAATTAAAGATGAAGGTAGTGTTTATTATAAGCATTTATTTAAGCACACTACCCTTACCCTTGAGAAAGACCAGAAGGTAGGTCTTAAAACCTATAAGAAAGGGGAGACTGTACCTATAATGCTTCCTATATTAGACTTTAATAATCCTAAGCATAATGAAGATGACAAAGCACTGATGGAGGTAGTATGGAAGACATTCCGTCAGAGGACTATCGATAACTGGTATCATAGTAGAACAAGTGATATAAAAGGTAAAGATGTTTTCGGTAATTCAAAGATCAGTAAGGCAGAGGTTGCTAAAGAGTTTGATGAATCTGTAGAAAAGGGAACTATGGTTATTATCTCTAAAGGACTAAATGAAACATTGTTATCAGGGAACTTCAAAGCTGCCTGGGATAGGATGGGTCAAAGGTTTGTTAACTATGATGAGTTTATCGATGACAACTTAAATGATAAAAGTCGTATGGCTTTCACTAGCGGTATGAATACTATCAGTAATGTTTTTGCTTCACAGATGAATAGTAAGGATAAGCTTTATGAACAAGCAGGACTATTATATACTAAGAATGGCTTAACGGTAGCAGACTTATCTAAAAATATGCTAGCAAGTACGAACCTAGAGAAGATAATTAACTATTACACATTGGAAGGGATCCGCACAGAAGAATATGAAAATAGATATATGCCTGCTTTTAATGATGTAGATGCTGTCTATGGATACTTTGAATCTACTAAGAACTCTAAAGACTTCATGGTAAACAACAGAAGATTTGCTGAAATGTTTAGCAATAGGTTAGCTATGAAAAAGAATGAAGATACTTCTGTTAAGATCACTCTTCCCGGTGGGGTAACAGTAGATGTTAAAACATTTGCTAGAGCTACTCTTAGTGCATTCAGTATGATCTCTCTAGGATACAAGTGGACTATAGGTGCTAAGTCAGGTATATGGAATGAAATGAGTGAACAGATAAATGCTTTAGCTGCCTCTATTGCAAATATAGGATTAGATGAATCACAAAAAATCTATCTGCCTACTACAGGAGATGTTAATAAAGCAAGATATGAAGTAGCTACTAACTTCAAAAAAGCTAGAAGACTCGGTGCTATGTTCCAGTTAGTAAATCGTACAGAAAGAGACCTTATAGATAGTCCATGGCTTAATGTAGCTAACAAAGGGAATATTCTTAATGATCAGTGGGCTCATATCACTAACTGGGCTTCTGATGCAGAAGCTAGATTAGTAGGTATGGCAGGATGGATGATTCATGAGGGTAGTTGGGATGCTTATTCTCTTAATGAAAAAGGAGACATACAGTATGATATCAAAAAAGACGAAAGATATTATAATGAAGATGGTACCCAGACTAAAGAGCAAGAGGTACTAGTAGAAGGTCCAAACGGTCTTAAAAATAGGTTAAAGGATCAGGGTCTTATGGAAGAAGATGCTACCAAAGTAGATCGAGGACATGATCATACCCTAGCTTCAGAACAATTAAAATGGTATGGAGATAAATTTATTATAGGTAGTATGGACAATACTGCTAAGTGGTTATTAGGTAATGACTATCTAGGTGCTGCTGCTTCTCAGTTTAGAGTATTCTCAGCAGATAAAATATGGAATGCAGGTCTTTTTGCATCTCCAAGAAAAACTTCTTTTGGAGCAGGCTTTAAAGCAATACAGTTAGAAAATGGTGAGTGGGTTACTCAGAGAGATTGGATAGAGATAGAAGGTGCATGGCAGAGCTTCGTAGGTGCTGTACAGGGAATAGCCAATATGAGGAATGAAGGCTTAGACTCCTGGTGGAAAAATCAGACTCCTATGAGAAGACTTAATTTAGCACGTACTGTTATTAAGACTGCTGTATTTTCTCTCTTAATTGCTCTTAGTGGAGCTGTGGTAGGAAAAGATAATGACAAAAAGCTTATCAAGTTAAACTGGATGTACAAAGATCTTAATATGATGATGATTTCTTATGACTGGTTCTTAAATCCTTTCCCTGTAACTTCTATTTTACTAGATATTGTTGATGCTACTTTTGGTCCTAAGAAGGTAAAAGACATTCTAAAATACAGAACAGCTATAGGATCTATTAGTGACCCATTCCCTAGTTTAGGAATCAGAGATGTTAAAGAATCAGATTATTAGTTGACAAAGAATAAATGATATATTAAATTTGTATAAATTACACTATTATGATTACTGACTTAAATTTTCGAATATTTGCTGATCCTGATCAAGATTGTACTTATATCTTTATAGAGGATCTTACCATTTATCCCTATGAGACATTAGAAAGGTCAGATCTAGGTGTGGCATTGTTCTATACCTCCGATCTCTACACTTCTATAGATGGGTATGATATATACAATAATACGGACTGGTCAATCCCTTCTACCAACAAGACACTTATCACTATCAAAGCTTTTGTTACAGATATATGGAGTGGTACTGCTACCTATAATTCAAGTACAGAGTATAAGATAGTGTGGCATGATGGATACTTCTACTATCAGAGTGCTGCTATCCCTTCTGGGGAGCCTGGTGCCTTTGGTACTACTGGATGGGGGTTGATTGCTATAGGAGAGACAAATCCTTTAGACGGTACTTTTACTACAGGCTTAGACATCTATGATCTCTTTGTATACTCTATAGTAACAGAAGATCAAGATTATACCTGGTCAGAGATAAACGTAGAGACTAACTGTCCTGCCTATTCAATAACTAAGACAGCATGTCATAAACATACTATTACAGATAACAGTGGAGCAACGATTACGGTAGGAGAGGTAAAGCTATATCGATATGATGGAACATTACTTGACGATGAGCTAGTGTTCAGTGGAGGAGAGATAAATATTGACCTAGAAGATTATACTGATGGTGATGATGGAGTCTATTATGTAGAAATCTGGGGTCAGGAGAGTACTGACACTTCCGATGAGCTAAAAGCACAACTTCTCATCTATGATCTTTGTGATGCAGAGACCTGCTACAAGAATCTCTTTAAATATGTCATCTGTAAGTGTAATGATCCTTGTGATGAAGACTGTGAGGATACTTACAATATAGCTCAGAGAAGATATGATATGAATCTCATCTGGGGGATGTATAAGCAGATTGAAGAATATATCACTGTAGACAAGTTTCAGTATATGGGTATGGGCTCTATCGATGAAACAAGAGAGAACTATGTGGCTCAGGTAGGTCGTATGGTAGACAAGCTAAAAGTAATTACTAACCGTTGTGGTCTTTGCAATTCAGCAGAGAGTAATGACATAACCTGCTAGGATATGGGATATAAACCACCATCACCACAATTAGCTAACCCAATTGTGATGTATAAGATAGATTGCTGTGGTTACATACAGGTTAAAGACAGAGATGAGAAAAGAATAGCTTTCTGGAATCTTATCTTTGATGAAGCTAATGCAGTCTTTGACGACTTAGTTACTAGCGAGGTCTTTGGTAATAAAGATAAATGTAAGGCTCAACAGTTGATGGACCTACATCACTTACTACTCTTTCTTGAGATGATACAAGTAGAGAGGGAGTTTGACGCTGAGATAAGTGTTACCGGATTAGATAAAGGAACACAATATTATATAGATGCCTATTGTACTGTAGACATACAAAACAAATTCTACTGCAAGGGGTATAGTGTAGCTACGATACTCAAAATATTTGAACTGTTTGACCTATACTATGTAGAGCAAGATCAAGATGGAATAGGATACATGCAGATATCAGGTACTACAGATCCTATCAACAGAGTATTTTAATTTTAAACAATACTATTATGTCTAAACGTTCAAGAAATTATTTTTTCCAATCTAATCCTACTTCTTCAGGAAAGAGATTACGTCAATATAACAAACCCGATGAGATGCTATATAGAAATCTATTAGATTCTATGCCTTTCTTCGATGAGGTAGGTGACACTGCCGGAGAAGGAGCTCAAGGGTTGGTAAAGCTAGCTACCAATGCTAATGCTATAGCAAGGACCAGTGCTAGTGCTACCTCTATGCAGACGGTAGTAAGACCTCACCAACTACCTTTTATGGTAGGTGCTGATGGTACAGTGGCAGGTACTATAGATACTGCGGTGGAGAAGGGTGGGTTAAAGCTGACTCCTAAAGATAATGCAGGGAGTACAGGTATGGACTTTCAGATAGAGATGGATCCTAGCAACCTATCTACAGTAACATTTGTTCCTGCTACTGATAAAGTGCTAATTAATGATGCTACTGATAATACTCCTAAACTTGCTGATATTTCAGCTTTCTTAATAGGTGCCGTACTATGGGAAAGAGCAGCAGGTATATTAAGTCCTGTAAATGCAGGAGATGATCTAGATTTAGACTATGGTGATATCCATGCAGGAGACTTTGTATTTGATAACAATAGTGCAAGAAGTATGGTTGTAGAAATTACTACTGATGGTGATGGTAAAGATTTAACTATTGCTGCAGGAGCTTCTAGCTATGTAGCAGCAAACTCTGATGGTGGTAATCTTCTTTTATATTCTGGAAAGGGTGCCGGAGAAGGCGTTGCAGGAGACATCTATATTACTGCTACTGAAGCAGGTGGAGATGTGATGCTTGGATGGGGTGGTGCTGCTGCCTTTGGAACGATAGGAATAGGATGTGCTGCAATAGCAAGTATGGCAGCTAAGATAGGTGGTGATGCTGAGTTGACAGGAACGTTACAGATAGATACTCCTTCTACTGATGCAATAATTACTTTGATAGGATTAGATGCTAGTAACCAGATACAAAGTAATACGGTACCTGTCTTTCAGACTAAGTTGTTTGGTACAGGTGTTAAAGGAGATATCTTATATCATGATGGTACAGAATGGAAGAGACTAGCTGCTGCTGGTGCTGCTCATTTTCTTAAATTTGATTTTGGAGTTAGTGATGTTCCAGTATGGGCTGCTGTCTCTGGTGCTGCTGGTGATGAACTTGTAGCAGTAGATGCAGTTGCAGCTCCTGGTTACCTTTATAGTGGAGGTTCAGGAGTATTACGACCTACAATACAAGGAGGGATAGAATTTACTGATGCAGGGAATTATATCTCTTTAGCAATGGATATTTCAAATTTGGATACACCTAGCATTAGTCCTGATGATATTAATTCTAGATCTTATATGGCTATCACTGATATTAATCAATCGGATAGGACTGTAAAAATTCCTATGGCTTATGTAAATAGTGGAAAAGATTCTAATTGGGCTTATCTTGTCCCGGGAACAGACTATACAGAAACTCCAAGTTCTACTTCTAGGATAGCTACTATTGACTTGACAAATTACTATGCAAAAGGTATGTCTGTAAGGTTTAAACTAGATAGTGATACCAGTTATCGTTATGCGGTAATAGATGATATAACAGCTACCTATATAGACATCAAAGGAGATCCTCTGGTAGTAGCTGCTGACGAGCTAGAAGGACTTTGGATAGGTGGTTATGATAGGGTATGTACTGAATCTATTTTGTTTGGTCCTATAGCTAATTATAATGCAAATACTATTACTACGGTATTAGATACATTCAGTATTCGTACAGGAGGATTCCAATGGTTAAAGCCAGATGCTAAACTAGTATATTTCTCTGTTATCAATAAATCTGATGACGGTACTGTAGATCCTATTGTCAACCTACGTATTGGTGCTACTGTTACAGATTATATTTCTACCTCTAATACCAATAAGGGACTGTTAGTTACTACAACTCTTAATGAAACAGGTATAGATATAATAACTACAAAAAACACTGCAGCATACGGAGATTTGATAGAGGTAAAGGTAGATAAGAATGGAGGTACTGGTGATGCTGATGACATTCAGATTATGGCTACCTTTGTATATATGAGCAATGAAATATCAGCACCATAAACTTAAAAACATAATATAATGGAAGAAAAAGAACAAAAGAACAAAAGTATCCTTGACAAGTTAAAAGGAAAGAAAGAAGGTAATCCTATTCTTAAATTAAAACCGGACTTTAAAGATCCTGAGAACATGTTTATCGTTACTAACAAGAAAGGTCAAGAGGTGTTATCTGTCCTAGGAGATATAGTATTAAAGAATACAGGTAATAACTCTTTGAAGTCAGTCAGTGAATTGTATTTTTCTACTATAGCGGTAGACTTAGATAAGCTGTCTAAAGAAGAGCTGATAAAACTCTTTAAGAAGCTTAGTGGCTTAGAATAGTAATTTATCTTTTATCGTAGTATTGGGTTTTACCCTCTTTGGCTTTGCTGAGGAGGGTTTTTTCTTTACCACATAGCACTTACCTATCTCTATAAAGGGTATTATCCACTGCCAGTTGTCGTTTAGCCTATACTTATGGATGAGGTCAGTGATGGTAGACTTACAATATACTGTTACTTCTTTGTGCTTTCTATCTCTACAGTGATCATTATAGAGTTCTGATACATCATCTAAGGATGCTTTTATGGCATTACTAGGTATTTTATTAACTGTTCTGTCTATGTATGGCATATATGGTCTTATTTAAAGGTTAATAGAAGCCTGACGAGACTTTCGTTTATTCTATGAGTAAACTACTGAAAAAGGACTATCGTGTCTCTCAGGCCTCAGTTTTAACCTACACATCTAAATTAATTAAACAACATAACAAATTACTTTTCCGGAGGAGTTTCCTCTTCTTTTTTTTCACCATCAAAATCCATCTCTGTCTGATTAGACTTTCTCTCCCAAATATATTTCCAGGCTTCTGTCCGGAGTCCTTCCAGGTTCTTATCGATGACTTCTTCTTCTGAGGACATCTCTTCTGACTCTTTGGAGACATAGGGAGTATTCAGGTTACAAGGTATGTTATTCATAGTACTAATCATACCACTGATCTGTATCTGATTCTTTTTGTTAGCAGAGATACCTTTGATAGTAGACTCCATATCTTCTTCTTTGAATCCAAAGATAGCCAGGTAATCAAGCTTAAAGGCCTTTAGTTTAGCATAGAAGTCAGGATGAGGCTTTAGCTCTTTGATCTTCTTATCGTAGGTTCTCTTTGCATCATCGGTACTGGTATGGTACACAATTGATACGTCATCGTTCAGTATCTTAACTGAATCCATTTTAAAATCTTCAATGTTCATAGTTATTATTATTTATAAATAAGATATTAATAGTGAATAAGCTGCATTAATCTGCTTGAACATAGCTTCAGCTTGCTTGATGTTTCCTGGGTTCTTGTCAGGATGCCATTGCATAGCAAGCTTGTGGTATGCTTTTTTAACTTCCTCTTTGGTAGTATTCCTTCGTACACCGAGGATTTCATAAGGATCTTTCTCGTTAAGGATTCTAGTAGCTTCATCTGGTGATACTCTCTTGTAGAAATTTCTTCTCCACTGGCTAGCACCACCGTATCCTTCTCTTTCCGGATCATAGCGTTTATAATTATCTGTAAAGGCATTCATAGCTAAGCAGTGACAAGTCCAGCTTTATACTTTAGCTGTGACATAGTACATTCCATCTGTTCTACATCATTTCTAGGATTTAGATATACAGGTTGGAAGAGACTACCACCATTAGGGTAAGCATAGAGATACCTTACCTCAATGACTGATCCTTCTTTTGGTATTTCCTGATTAGGATAGATAGTAACATTACCAACAAATATCCTATTTCCTTTGTCGAACATCCACATCATAACAGACCTTTTCTCTTCATGCTTCTTACCTACTATCACTGAGCAGGTAGCTGTGAACTTAAACTTTAGCTGATCTCCACCACTATTAGGTCTGCCAGGGCTATATAGAGAATGTTTAAGTTTGAATACCATGCCTTCTGCATTTCTCTCTTTAAGTTCATTATACAGGTTATGCTTCTCTAGTGTCGTGATAGCAGTCTTGGTAAGCATGATATTACTACCTCCTAGCTTGTCAGTATGTGTTTTAAGGAATTCATACCTACTGATGTAAGGAACAGTATGAGAGATATAAGGATGGTTGATGATATCCCAGGCTTTGAACACATCACCTACTAGCTCACCACAGAGAGTAAAATCTACTTTAAAGATATCTACTATAGGATTTACTATATCAGTCGGTACAGAGATCGCTAGACCTTTTTTATTGGCAGCTATGACTTTACCATCTCTATAGATAAGTCCTGCATTCCTACCATCTTCTTTCTCTTGTATGAGCCAGTCATCATTATCCAGGAGGTGTCTCATAGTAGGTTCGTCAATCTCATTAAGTAGCTGAGGTTGGTATCCTGTCTGGTTAGGATCTACCGGTGATGAATAGATAGTACCTGACTCTCCTTCACTATATCCTTTACCTTTCTTATCTCTTATGATTTTCTGATAAAGCTTCTCGGCTTTTACGGGGTCTAGGTTTTCACATTTCGTTAGCTGCGTTAGAGCAGATCCTCTTCTACCATACTGAACGGTAACTGTTCCATTATCTATCTGTACATGGTATTCCTTATCGGATCCACCAGAACTAAAATATAAACTTGTTTTCATAGTATTGGTTTTAATATGCTGATTTGATTTCTATTTCATGAGGTTGTTCATTGATAGGTAATCCTATCTCTTGAAGATGCTTACATTTACGGTATCTCTTCCAGCCTGGACAGCTGCATGCCCAGTGTCTTTTCTGTTTGTTCTGAGCTACTATATAAACTCTGTCTGAGGTTTCTGATTTTACTTCAAATCTTTTTTCCCACTGACTGTTGTCAGGAAGCATTAGACTGTCATCAATAAATATTACTGGTTTTGTTTCTGTATCCATAGTTGTATTATGTTATCTTTTAATATTAAGTGTTGTGATTGTTCGGTAAACTTATTGTAGATACGTAAGAGGAAAGGACTCATATCTGTCTCCCACTTCATCAAAAGGTGAAAGATAGTACAATACCTATCTGTATCTATCATATCATTAGAGTTTTTTGTTTTAGGTATTGCGTCTATGTCTATTCCTACACTACTAAATAGATCCATCTTTTACCAATGGTATTAATCGTTTAAGGTTAGGTTTCTGATGTACTATTGTAAATTCTTCTAATCCTTTAATAAGAGAAAGAATTTTTTCTTTGGAAGGTTCTGGTAAGTTACTACCACCACTGTCTGCTCCAATATTTACCTGTTTTGGATTACAACGTTTAATCATCTTAATAAAATGCTCTAAATGAAATTCCATTATAGGTTCGATAGTAACATAAGTATCAACAAATAAACTTATCTCTTGCATTGCTATACTACGTTGCATTGGTTCAGGTGAGGCTTTCATTATTTCAGGATAATAAGAGTCACTTTCTAATGTGGTACAGATAACTGATTTTTCAAATATTGGAATATGTTTCCATTGTAGAATTCTTTCTGGATTTTTCGTCTGAAATAGATATTTATTATCATACTGATAACAATGGTATAATGTCTTTAAAATCCATTTTTTAGGTATATCATTTGCAAATAAATCACAACTACTTCCAACAAATATAAAATTACCATTACCTAAATCTGTTTTTAGTTCTTTTTCATCAAATCTAACTGATTTTTGATTTTTCCATCGTTTCATATAACAGTAGCTACAATCATGTGGACATTTACCCTTTACTGTGTTCCATGTATGCGTTATAAAGTCATACATATTACCTTTTTGTTTATTGAGTGACATAATAATTAGTTTAAAGTTAAATTAATTTCTTACTCCTCTACATCCCTTTAAGAGAGAAGTAACCTATGTAGAATCCCCAACCCCTACAAAAGCAGAGGTTGAAAATAATATCCTCAGAATCCCTTCTGTCGATTGCAACTAGCGTCATCCCCTTTTGATGCTTTATGTAAGGCTATACTTCTCGATATAGTGCATCCAGTGTACCCCAAGCTTATATCTCCTCTATCAACGTGGCTATGCATCTTCATTTTAGCATAGCTCATAAGCCTCAAACCACTGACCTTTTCATCTGGTCGTACATGGTTAACGTGATCATTATGGTATTTGAATTGCTATCACCACTAACAAAAATAGCCCTCTTATTATGGAGGACTATAATGTATTAGCGTAATATGAAAATTGAAAAGTTGTGGTGTTGGAAGTTCCCTATGTGAAATATGCCTAGTACACCACATTAAAGAACTTTTTGTTTTAGGGAAACTTCCCCACAAATATTTTTGTATTGATGTAATAGACATGCACAAAGATAAGTAAATATCCTTCCAAAAGTCAAGTTAAAAGATTATTTAACTCCGTGTAAGGCTCTTCTACTTACTATTTCCTTTTGGTTATTATCAGTAAACTTAACGAGCACACTAGCTTTCTTACCTACTGCAAGGATAATACACTCTCTACCTTTTAGTGTTTTTCTCTTAGGATTATTACCCCATCTGAAGATATAAGTTTTACACACTATTATTCTTTTTTTATTAATCCTATTTCTTCTCCTTCTTTTAAGATCATTTCATTAATTGATATCATCAAAGTCTCATTAGTCATTACATTATTAAGGATCTTCTGAGCTTCATCATCGCTACAGGTAAACTTATTCATTACATCTTCAATACTCCATAGATTACCTGTATAAAAACCATTTTCTTTTAAAGTAAATTTTGCTGTCTCATTTGCTTTTCGGTTACTCATTTCTTTTTCTCCCTATCATATTCATAACCTCCTTTAATCTCTCTGTAAAAGAACTTTCCTGTAGACTTTGCCTTTACCATTGCCTCCCATACCTCTTTAGGTACATCATAGTAAAGATATTTACCACTACCCTTAAAGATAATGTATAAGGTCTTAGTCTCTTCATCATAGCCTATCTCTTGGATAGTGCTACTGTTCGTTATTTGTTTTGTTTTCATAGTTATAAATTTACTTGTGTTCCTATTGCCATTAATGCTGTGCCTATTATAACTCCCCACATGAAGCTATGCCAGTGAAAATAGTATTTATTATTATCAAAAATCTTTATGATATAGTCTGTAGTATCTTCAATATCATAGTTAACTAGCTTAAAAGATCTTAATTCTACTTGTATCCTAGTCCTAAATCTCGTTTTCCTACTCATAATATTACTCCATGTGTTTGTTCAAAGCGTTTAATGTCTTGTTGAATTGTTCTGTATACTTCTTTCTGGTGAGGTTTCATTGGGATGACGCATACACTGGCAATATCATGCTCCTGGCGTAATACTCTCTTAGCCATCTTCATATCATCTCCGGTATGTTCATCTTCTGAGTATATAGTAAAATGTCCACCGTTGACTGCAAAGCCGTCTAGCGAAGCGATCACTATCTTATTTGGTATAAGGATAGGTATCAATGTCATTTCTGTTCTCTGTATTTAAAATAAGTTACTATCATAGGATCTACTTCTTGGAAGTCTGCTGTATTGGTACCAGAGTTAATATGATTGTTAATAATAACCTTCATTCTAGCATTAACAAAGGTCTGTAGTACACTAGGATCAACGATCTCTCTTCTAAGCTTATGATCATAGTAAAACCTTACATAATCCTTCTGCCAGTCAATAGCATAGGTATGGAAGTTCTCATTAGGTCTACCACATCTTATCCAGTGGGACTTAGCTTTTATACTTGTCTTCTCCTGATCCGGATTCTTAAAGTGCATATTAGTATTTACATCCCAGAAGGGTATCCAGTTCCAGTATGATCCTCTCTTGTTACTATAGCCTTCCATGATGTCTATTTCAGGAGGCCAGGAGTCTGCACCGGTAAGCCAGATAGCAGGCCACATATTATCACCGGTAGGTAGGATACATTCTACTTCAAAGTATCCATAGGTAAAGGTGTTAAAAGACTGTATCCATCCAACCCCTACAGGGCTATCTCCACGGTAGTATACACCATGCTTTTCACTCCATAGATCAAAATGTTTAAGATTCTCTCTAGCATGTAGGTATATCCAGTCTTCTTTTAAGAGGACACAAGACTTATCATGCCAGCAGTATGCTTTTTGTGGATGTATGATATCCCATCCTATGTCTCCACAGTTCCAATTATATCCCTGCCAAGGAAATTGTGATTTATTCATTTCTTTGCTATTTTTTTACAAGGTTGATCTTTAATTTCTAGATCTAGATATTCAAGTAGTAGTTCAAAGTGATGTTTTGACTTTTCCAGTTCTACAATCTTATCACGCAATATCTGATCACTTTCTAGTAATCTTTCTACTTGTTGTTCTAATAGAATTTCTTTGTTTATACGAGACTTTAGTCTACTTTTTAAATCATAGATATCAGAACCATTTTTTTTAGCTTCCTTATTTTCACTAAATTCAAGATCATGAATCCTTTTACCATGTTCATCGATTCGATTACTGAGCTTCTTATTAAACTCATCAGTTTTTCCTAACCAGGCAACAATATCTTTTATTTTCATTTGTATTTTTCTTTATAAATTATTATTAATTTTCCTTGAAGTAATTTAAGCTTATTCCAGTCTACTATGATGCCTTCTTTAGCCATCTTCTCAGCATACCTTTTACGACTGTCTTCACTACCTTGATCCCAAAGATGATGTTCATCCCATGTTAACAGTACTATGTTTTCTAGGTTAAACCTAAAGTGAGGGAACTTGTTAATAGCTTTCTCTAACACATGAGCAAAACACTTACAGGTCTCTTTATCATATGCATTGATTTCAAGCCCTGAGACAAACGATAACCCCTTTTGGGTACTCCATACCTTTTTATACATGATCGTCTCACTATCATACCCATATGACGTATCATAATCGAACTTAGCGTTGAATCGTTTCTTAGGAATAGGCTTAGAATAGTTTTTAGGTTTAGATAGGTCTGTACGAAGATATTGATGAAACCGACAGAATGGTTCACCTGTACTCTTATCTTTCCCAAATGAAGGGTTATTACATCCTATTACACTACAGGTCTTCATTTGTCTTTATTTTTAATTACATTCCATATATCTTTTGGTAAATCTATTAATTTATAAATATCTGCCATTTCAGTATGCTGAGAATATTTAAACCATCTCATTAAATCTATCATATCATTGTATGTCAAAAATACAACAGCCGACTTTTTCCCATCTTCTATCTCCATTTGGAATAATCCATCTAATTCCGAATAGATAGAAAAATTAACTCCGTCTTTATCTGTTTTGTTATAATTCATAATTTTTGATTATCTCTATACTCTTTCCAAGTATCATTCTTACATTCTAAATAGTATTGGATTTCGTATTCATTCATCTTTTGGCTTTTCATAAAATGTATATTGAGGATCAGGTCTTTTGTTTATCTTATACCTTTCTACTAGTTCATTAGCTAACTCTTCAGCAGGTACATCTTTAAAAACTAACCATCCATCATTAACCTTATCCTTGTTAAACAGTTTTTCAAAGCTATATAGAGAATATCTTTTAGTCTTTGGATGCTCTAACATCTGATCTTCAAAGTTATTATTATCTCTATGGCAGGGTAACTCGATATCTTTAGTAAATTCTTTTGGTAGATAGTATATGTATATCATTGTTTATCCTTTCTTCTTACAAATAATTACATCTAAATGCTTTCTGCATTCAAATGGTGGGTTACTTCTTTTGACTTTAATTATATCAAAGTTTTTAAGTAATTCCTTCCATTGTGGATGTGTCCTATATTTTCTGTTTAACTCTTTTGGCACTGTCAAAAAATCAAATCTTGTACCAATTACCAACATGCTTTCAGAGTGCATCATTGATTCAATATTACTCAACGCTTTTACAAGGTCTTTGTCTTTTTTGATGTGATGTAATACTCCTATTGCATTAATAACATCATACTTTTTCCCTGTTGTAATGTCTTGAATAAAACCCCTATATTTTTTTATATTGTATTCGTTTAATCCTGGTTCTATTGCTTCTACTTTTGCTTTGTAGGAGTTTTGATAAAATTTTACCCAATGTCCATATCCAGCACCAATATCTAACATAGTTTCGCATTTACTTATGCTTTCTGCTATACTTTTTTCAATAAAATTGTAATGATAATTGATAGATTTATCATCCCAATAAATTGATACAGTTTCTTTATCTGACTTGTAATTTAGTTTTTTCCATATTACTTTCATTTGTTTCCTTTCTCTCTTAATTAATAGGTGGGTTAATAGGTTTCCATTTTACAAATAAATCCCTGTCGTTATCTGTTAGTTTATCAAAATAATCCGAATCTTTCCATACTTCGAAAAATTTATCAAAGTCTTCGGTGATAAAAGGCAGATCTTTTGGAGTTGGTAATTGTGTTTTAAAATGAATCCATTCATCGCTTACTGGTTGGTTAGATAATTTATCATGTAAGAACACAACGTAAGAATCACAATAACACTCATCATCTTCTATCTCTTGGATAAAAGGACTTCTGTTATATTTTTCTTGAAATTCAAATGAGAGTGCTTCTATTATTTCTTCTCTTGTGTTTATTCTATTTGGTTGGGATAACTGAGGATATAACTCTTCAAATACAATCCTTGCATTATTTTCTGCTTCTTCCCTATAACCACTTGCAAATATATAAAAACAGTCATCTACTATTTTCAATACCATTTCTTTTATTTCTTTTTTCATTTGTTTCCTTTCTTTATTAATTTAATCCAGTTCCAGAATAATTACTTTTAATAGATTATATACCCGGAGCCTTTTAGTTGAGTTTTTATTCTTATCATTAGGAAATTCATTTTTATTATTCCAAAAATCATTCTCCCATTCTGATAATGTTCTTAAAAAACATCCTAATTGGACATACCATTGCTTACTGTTTTCTTCATAATAACAACGAGCAATATACTTGTATGTATTAGGGATTATTATGTGATTTTTTATTTTGAAACCGTCACCAGCTTTGAAATTGTAACCAGCTTTGAAACTATCACCAGCTGTGAAATTGTCACCAGCTTTGAAATAGTCACCAGCTGTGAAATTGTCACCAGCTGTGAAATTGTAACCAGCTGTGAAATAGTCACCAGCTTTGAAATTGTAACCAGCTTTGAAACTATCACCAGCTGTGAAATTGTCACCAGCTGTGAAATTGTCACCAGCTGTGAAATAGTCACCAGCTGTGAAATTGTCACCAGCTGTGAAATAGTCACCAGCTTTGAAATTGTAACCAGCTTTGAAACTATCACCAGCTTTGAAATTGTCACCAGCTTTGAAATTGTCACCAGCTGTGAAATTGTCACCTATTTCATATCTACCTAAAAAATTAATATTAGGATACTTTTCAATTATAGCTAATAATTCCTTTTTAGAACTATAGGTATAATTTTCATTGTTCAATATTATTGTTTTCATAATTTATTTGTTTCCTTTCTCTCTTAGCCATTTAGCACCTATTATAAAACTATCTCGTAATATTTTCATTCTAGTACTCTCTTCTGTATCTGTATAAATCATTGGATACAAACTATATGCCTCATCTATTACCTGTCTATCGGTAATTGGTTGGGATAACCTAACTTTAATATCAGTAACTTCCTTACAACCACATTGAGGACAAGCATCATCTTCATGTGTCCATGTATAATTACACCTACAGCATTTATAGGTAATATCACCTTCTGTGGGGTGGGATAGCTGAGGATAAATTTGAATATGATTATACCCATTACCTTTATCACCCACAAATGACATATGTACATCCTTACCTTCCTTATCAATAATAATAGATATTTTACCTTTATCTGCATCGAAAGATAAAACTTTATCACCATCCTCATTTATTGATTGGGATAACGATTCAAGTATTTCAATGTCTCTTAAATCCTCACCAATCAAGTCGAAGATAGTATCAAACTTATTAGTTATTTGATACTTCAACATCTTCGCGTCAATGGATTCTATTGCTTTTTTTATAGAGGTGTTATCCTCGTTGAATAGTTCTTTTATTTTACTCATTATTCTTTCCTTTCTTATTTTTATATTCTGTATACCAATGTTCAGGTATTGCCATTCCAAGTATTACTCCATAAAACATAAAGGCTAAACAGACAAGTAACTGTAAATATAGATTAGTTATCATTTTCTTATTATTATATATTTAGAATAAGATGAACTCCAATTCTTAACATCAAATACACGAAGCTCTACATAATATATTCCAGTTTCAGAATAGATATATCCTATCTGGCTTATAATAATGTCCTGTGTTGTACCATCACCGAAGTTCCAGGAGTATCTTATAATCTCTCCACTTTCGTCAATAGATTCACTAGCATTAAACATTACTTTATGTCCTACAACTGCTTCAGAGGGACAGGTAAAATAGGCTTTAGGTTGGATATTATCATCATCTGCTTTTTTGCAGGAGAATACAATAAGTGCTATTACACATATTACAATTAGTTTTTTCATAGTTTAAATGTTTATACAATTTCTAAATATACAGATCTACCAGTAATCTTACGGTAGTTATTAACAAGCTTCTTGAGTTTATCCATTGCATTCCTACTATTCCATACAGAATATTCGCCATCAGGCTTATGTGTTACCTTATCTCCGATAGCAATACATCCTAGGAGTTCATGAACATGATTAGCAGGATGAAACAAAATAGCAGATCTATTTTCTACATCTTTTATTTCAAAGACATCTTTAAACTTCTTTCCTGAAAAGGGTACTACCTTGAATATTCCTTTATAGATACAAGATACAAAAGTCTTATTCTCTTTCCAGGGTCTCTCTAGGGTATAAAACTTAGTGATGATGACTCCAAAGAATATCACATATAGTATCCCTGAAATACATTTATCATTTTTATAGATACGAAATAGTTTTAGTCTCATAGTTTAGTCTGTTAAGTAAATCGGTATTTCTGATAATGTAAAGTTATTAAAATCTTCTTTTGGAACATGTCCTTGTTCGTATAAGGCATTAAGGATATCCAGGCTTCTATTAGCAGCTAGAACATATCCTTTAATAGGGAAAGGTTCCTCTTTAAGAAGCTTCTCCATTATGGCACTACATTTATTGAATTCCTCTTTCAGTAATTTGGCCTTTTCATCTGCCTTACTCATTCCAAACTGGTAATATTAAGTTCTTCATTTTACTTGAATTTAATATACTCTTCTGATTTATTCCTATAATGTGCTACTAGGTCTTTATACACCTTATTACTCTTTGTAGATATTTTAAAATTTATCTCCATAAAAGGCTTTAGGTTCTCTCTAGGGATGCTATATTCTTTCTCTACAATATCTACTGAATGATAGATAGTAACATCATCATCCTGGTAGGCAAGTATCCACTCTCTGATAGGTGGATTTTCTTCTGAACTATTGGTGTATTGGATAAAGACAAACAGTAACAATATGAGAATTCTTTTCATAAAGTTAATATTGGTTAGTACTATTGTATAAGATATACGACTGTATGATCTTTTAGATATTTCATATTAGCTTGTTATAGTCAAGGTCTCTGATAGTTCCTTTTTGTATCAGCATCTTTAGATTTTCAGTAGTAGTATAGAACACTTCTACCTTGTCAGGCTCTTTCTGTTCCTTGCCTGTATCATATAAGACAGTGAAGTTAAATGTATGGATCTTTCTGAGAGCATCTAGTTCACTCTTGTTACGTACATAGATATGAACTTTCTTTTTAGGATATTCTTTACCTGTAGACTTGTTAAGAATTATGATACCTGTTATTAGAAGCATTATAAGTTAGTTTTTAGATATTCGGTGAGCAAAGTTACTTTAAATTTTATCTTTCTAGGTTTTCCTGATTTATCGGTAGTAAGAAATCTCCTTGGTGTAAAGGTATATTTGAAGAAGTCAGGAATAACTACCTTCTGGATATAGATACCATATTTATCCCATACCATCTTCTGATTAAAAGAGAAGAGGTATGACTCTTTAGAGGAGCTGCTTATATTACCTATAAACGACCCTTTAACGTCCATTATCGTTACGATCTCTTCATCTATGACCTGAGCCTTCATAAGTGACTTATTATTAAAGGGAGACTTCTCATAGGGCTTTAAGGTACCAATAGGAATATAGAATAGATCTCTGGCAGAAAGGTCCCAGGTTATCCAGTAGTCAGGAGTGTATATATGTCCTCTAAGAAGAGAAGCTTGCTCAGTGACTATCTTAGTTTTCATCTTCTTATACCAGGGTATCTTTACCGGTGGTAGTAAGTCAAAAGATGCTTTATGGTATTCTACCTTTTTGATATATCCTCTTTCTATTAGTTCTTGTAGAAACCAATGGAAATAGATTTCCTCTTTGGAGTCTGTATTACCAAAGTTTAGCTCGTTAAAATCTATCATATCTCTTGATTTTTGTTTTTGTCTACACAGTCTAGTATAGGACAATCCTTACAGTTATAATAATTAGGTTCTGTATGCCAGCCTACCCTGTGATATGTCTCTATATCGGTACAGGCTTTCCGGATCACTTCAAACATCTCTGTCTTCCTTGCCAGAGCTTCTTTAGCTTTCTTTCTGTCAGGATGATTAACATCTGTATTAACAGGGATAAACTTATGCTCTCTCTCGGTAGACTTATAATCAAATACCAGGTAAGCAAAAGGTAGTCCAGAAGCAAAGGAATAAACAAAGGCCTGTATATGGTCCATCATATGAGGCATACCCCAACAGTAAGGCTGATAATCACTATGTACTGTCTTGGTAAGCTTGATGTCTACAATGGCAGCATCTTTGGCGATCTCTCCATATTTATAGGGTGTAATGATATCCCAGGTCATCGTCAGAAAGATTTTAAAGTTTCTGTCTAGCTCTATCTCTTTCCTAAATTTCCTTTGTACGTTACAGTTAACTCCATCTTTGATAATAATAATACCATATCTTTTACATATCTCTGGGAACATGTCTATCTGTTCCTCTATGCGTACCTGATCTATAGTCTTCTCATTATTTTTTTTCCTAGGAAGGTCAAGAGTTTGTCCACCGTTGGCAGAAGATCCTAATACTAATGTCTCAAAGAAGTTTCCTTTAGACATAGCTAGTGTCTCTTCTCTAGGGATATCTTTAATAATAGTAGTATGATAGAGTCTCTTAGGACAATATTCTTTCTTATCTCCTTTGAAAAACATCTCCTTTATAAGAGACTGACTAATATTTAGCTCTATAATTTCATCGTTAGGATCAAGTATCATCACTGGAAGTCTCTCAGAGGTCTCTTTAGATGTTTTGGGTGTCTTCACCCCTACCTCGATAGATCGTTTGGTAGGAGTGAGCCTAATAGCCTTTTCAACTAGGTCTATATACTTCTGATAACTATTTTTCATGATTTATTTTCATTACTGCACTTAGGAACTTCTCAGCTACATCCAGGATCTTATCTGAAGTGTCTACCTTCATTTCCTTAAACTCAATACATTTTACTGCTTTGTCAAGAGCATACCATCTCTTTGAGAGTGTATCTCTATCTATGATCTTTCCATGGTCACTTACCCAAGCATAGAAGAAATCACTCATATTATTGATGTCTTCCACTTCTTTGACATTAGGCATAAAAGCTTTAAAAGCAATTACAGCACTCTCCTGAGCAGTACTCATAGCCATACGTAGGTTGTTGCTAGGATCATTATAGGAAGAACCACCTCCACCTCCACCAAAGTTACCACCTTCTTTTTTCTTGACACCACTGATCTTGGGCAAATATTTACCTTCAGAAGTATCTTTGATGTTATAGGAAAGCTCACTGCCTGCACTATAAGTATATGTACCTTCATTCTTACTACTAGCAACACCCTTGTCACCATTATCAAATTCTAGTATAAACTCATAGTATCTCTGATCAAACTTGTCACTATGCCAATTTCTCTGATCTCCATCATTAGCCATATTAGGATTTGCACTAACTAATTTTCCTTCTTTCATTGTTTCAATTTTAATAGTTTGTTAATAATACCAATAGACTTCTTTCCGTATTTCTCTTTGATATACCTGAACAGGGAAGCCTGTTCATAGTCATCAAGGTTAAATGATGGGTCTTTGGCTTGTAATAATTCCTCTAATTTAAACAAATCTAAGGAGATGCCTTTAGAGATAATTGCTACCTCTGAAAGAGGAGGCTTAAATCCAAACATCTCCTTAAATTGCTGCTCTAAGCTTATTGTCATATTAGTGTCCATGTGTCTTCCTCGTTGATTAGCCCTTCTAGCTCGTTGATTCTCTCATCGATACTCAAAGCGTTAGAAGAAAGATTCTGTAACTGCTCTGCAATATATAATGGATCAATACCAGACATCTGAGCGATAAGCTGTTCTTTGTTGGTAAGATCATGTTTTTGCATCTCAAGGGCTATCTTAGCCATCTCATGAGCAGATATAGACCATCCTCTTTTCATATACTTACGAGTGCGTAAGAGAGAAGATAGAGGGTAATCACTACCTGTATAGATTAAGTTTTTATCAAGTAACAGTTCGTATGTTCTAGGAAGCATTCTTAACTTCATATCTTCAAAGCAGAAATAAGATTTAATATGTAGCCAGTCGAAGGCATCAGTTACCTTTTTAGGCTGACCATAGAATCCTACCATGAGCTGAATAGTAGGCTTAGAATATAATGTTACTGCATTAGGAGAAATAAACTTAGGAAGATAAGTGTTTTCATATTCTTCAGTATAAGTATAGCTTTTAAATCCAAGACCTAAATCAGTTTCTATAGCATCAGGCCTTCTCAATATAAGTCCCTGGTAATATGCTAATACATGATCTGCAGTTTCTTTATTAGAAAAATACACATCATAGTCGTTAACATAATCACCATTTATCATACAGGGGATTGCTCCTCCTGTAACGTAACCGTACTTAGTTATAAGTTCCTTTAATTCAGGATCTATTGTATCAAAGTATTTACCAAATACGGTCTTTAGTGTCTTTACTATCTGTTGAGGTTTCATTTTAGTTTTTTAAGTAAGGATTTCCATGAAGCAATACTATCTTTATAGTTTAATATATTCTTATTAATACTTGCTATTTGTTCATCTTTAAATGTTTTAACTTTTTCAGGATCAAGTTGTATTTTATACTCCTTAGCTTTCTTAATTAAATAATTGTTTACTTTTAGCTTAGACAATAACAATTTTGTAAAAACCTCAATAGCTTCTTTTTTTGTTCTACAAGGAATAAACTTTTTATTACTACCAGAATAATCAGAATAATCACCTATTGCATAGGTAAAAGTACCATCATCCCTTCCAAAGAAAGATATAAGCCTTAATCCTCCTTCATAAGCTTCATTAAAAGTATCCATAGAAATTATTTCAGGATCATATTGACTTATAACAATATACTTTATTTCACCTGCTATATAGTCAGTAAGAAGATCAAAGACTGAAGGATCAAGCTTTTCACATACATTATTCATGTACTTCATCTTCTCTCGAAAGACTGAAACTATAGATGCATGTGTTTTTCTTAACTTCCGCATCTCTTCTTCTCTTTCCTTTACCTGTCTGGTATATATTTCATCAACTTTCTTAATCCTCTTTTCCTTCCAGGATAGCACAGGAGTATCATGAAGGTTGGTAGCTGTAAAGTTTTTACCACTTGGTATTTCAGCACCTCCTTCAGTTACAAATATTTCCTGTACTATCTTTTCAGAGTCGTTAAGATCTCCAATGACAATTACCTTTCTTCCATCACTGAGATACTTAAAATTAGTATGTATTGCTACTTTACTCATCGATAATAACTTTAGTTTTTACTTCTGCATCTTCAGTTACTAACTGACCAATGATAATTCTATCTTTCCCTTTAAAGGTCTCCTGGATCTCTTTCTTAGCAGCTGTATCAAACAAAGACCAGTCACCAATATCAATAAAGTCGGCAGTAGATACTTTGTCCAATAGCTTAACCATAGCAAGCTTACTCTGGCTATCTGAGGTACTTGTCTCATCAAATAGGAAACCGTCAAGACTCAAGCGGTACTCTTCATCGATAGTAAGTCCTGCAGGTAATTCGGAGTTACTGATAATTTCAGCTTTCCTTTCCCTGGCATCAGTGATCTTAGCATCAAGCTTCTCAATATCTTGGTTAAGAGTTAGAATCTCCTTTTTGGTAATATTAAGCTTAGTCTGAGACTCTTTGATAGTATCTATCTTGGATACCATAGCTACACCACTTTCAATGACTTCTTCGATATTAAACTCTATCTCATCTTCTTCTCTGTACTGATTTATGATATCGATTATTTTTCCACCGGTAGCTTCTATAGTTTCATTAAACTTTTTGATATCATCTATAGTACTACTAAGAAATAAATGAAAAGCTTCATTACTGGCAAGACTCAATCCAGAAACATTTTCAAAGTCATGTTCCATAGAGTAAGTACATGTTTCTATTGAAGTTATTTCTATCCGATCAAGTTCAATAAGTGTTTCATATTGTTTAATTTCTACATGTGACTTCCTCATCTCTGCTAAAGACTTTTTTATCTTCTCTTCATTTTCAAGAAGTTCTTTTTCATCTTCAGAGAGACTTTGCTTGATAATAGCTTCCTTAGTTGCTAGGTCACTCTTCTTCTGTGTCCGGGTATGGAAAGAGTTGCCTTCAGTATCCTGATTTCTCTTCTGAGAGATATCTATGTCTAAAAAAGCAATCTCATCATTCTCTTCAGGAGTCAAACAGAGAGAAACTACGTTGTTATAGAACTTCTTTCTTCCATCGGTACTATTCATCATAGTAAGAGCATCGTGTGTACTATAAGGGCAATAAGTGCCAATTAGCTTGCGTATTTCTTCTACACCGGTGATGGACTTATTCTTACCTTCACTATCTAGCCTAGTAGCTTTGAAATTACTCTTACCACCTTTGGTAGTCCATTTAATAACTATAGGGTTACCTTCCCGGTCTTCTCCTTTGTAGGTTACTTCTCCTTCTTCTTCTCCATGGCTTACAGGATCTACCATAAAGCCTTTTACCTGCATGATAGTCTGTATTACCTGGCCAACAGTAGATTTCCCTGATCTGTTCTTTCCTATAAAAGCAATAAACTGATCTTCTAGTTTGAATTCAGTATTCTTATGCTTCTTTATATTTATTATACTAATCGTTCTTTCCATAGGTATTTATTATATAGTTTGAAATTTCAAGCTTTGTTTGTAATTCAGTATTATTAGTAATTATGTCATGAGCTATATCTTCAGCTATCTGTTTAGTCAATTCTTCTATGAAATCAACTTCTTCTTTCAGGGTATTGATAACACTGTCAAGGGCTACATATTCTCCCCAATCAGTATCAGTATAGTTATCAATCATTTTCTGCATTACCTCTGTCCTTTTCTGAACAGCTTTTACCAGCAATGTATTATTTGTCTTCTGATCCATCTTTCTTTCCTCCTTGCTCTACTTTCATAGTTGAATTAAGAGCACCAGGATCTATATCACCACCATCTTTTACTTGTGGTTCAGTTTCTTTAGGTAGCTCCATATTGAAATAGGTATAGATCTTTACAATCTTAGCTTCAATGATCTTCTGGGCAGGCTTAGAAACTTTCTCTTCTTCTTCATGGGTATTGAGCATCATAGTCACCTCTTGGATAATATTATGTAGCAAGTCCATATTTTCCTTATCAATCATTCCTAAGACTTTCTTAGCTTCATATCCTCTTACAAGCATTTCCAGGTATTCTGTTTCTGCTGCTTTAGAATTCTTCTGAGTTTGAAATATCTTAGTTCTAGATCTTTCATCGTTACGGATACTGTCAACAATAGTTTCTACTGTTACTTCTGCCATCTTAGCTATCTCTTGGATAGTGTATTCTCTTTTTTTACTCATCTGTTTAATTTGTTAGTTATTTATACAATAATACCCCGGCTGTTTCCTCCAGGTCTCTCTTACGTTCTTCATTGTCACAGTTACGTGCTACTGCGGTGATACCTTGTATCATCTTCCACATAGTAGCTTTACCTTGTATCCCATCATTAGGATCATTATTCATTAATAGGCCTTCTAAAGCAGCTATTTCTGACTTCTGTACTCCCATAGGCTGTAGCTTCTTGATCTCTGTATCTATCTTTATCACTTTGCTAGAAGCATTAGATATTCTAGCCATCTCTTCTTCGATAGTAGCACTAGAAAATAGAGCTTTAATAGCATCTTTGATTACCAGAGCTTTTAGTTCTGTATCTGCCTGGTATGTTGCATCAGATAGAGTGATATCGTCTGGTAATTTAGCTCCTAGATGTACATTACGCATAACCTTCTTAGTGGTAAGTCCGTTAAGACATACAACATTAAGCTGAAACATAGAGACATCTAAAGCACCATTGCCAAAGTCACTGTTACGTATCCTGGCACCTATGACCATATTGACAGTACCATTATTTTCGGTAACGATATTGTGTATCTCTGGCTTTACTACTTCTATGTATCCTCTGGTATCTGCTTTATGAGAACGGGCTATCTTGCATCCTGATTTTCTTGCTATTTCCAGAAAGGTAGTATATAGCTTGAGAGAGTCAAACTTCTTGTATCTGTCAGAGAGCATCCCTCTTATCTCACCGTTAACACTTCTTACCAACATCCTTTCTCTGGAAGTATTGTCAAAGTGTTTGTTAAGGATATCAGCAGAAAGATCTCTTTCCCACTGTTCTTTACCTTTAGCTAGATTACGTAGATAAGTGGTAGGAACATTCATTTTAGTAGCTGCTTGACTGATAGCATTGTCATGTACTGAAAAAGGTTCTCCACCTCCTAAGCTACAATTTAATCTACCATTACTCTGAAATGCTATTTTGTTACAGGGAGCTATATAGTCTCTTAGAGCTAGTTTCTCGTCAATGATTTTTCTCATAGTTACATTAGCTTTTCTCTCTCCTATATTGATATAGTTCTCAAGCTTGTTCTGTAATATGTCTATTTCTGTGTTCATGGTTACTTGTTTATGATTTGTATGTATGAATCGTAAGGGATAAGCTCATTATTATAAGCATACTCAAAGCCTTCAAGGGTATATACACCTCCTTGCTCTTCTGCTACTTCTTTAAAAGCTTTAATATCAAAGCCTTCATCGATAGGCATTTTTAATTCCTCACCTATACCATAGGGAGGCAGGTTAAGATCTATTACATAGATTTTAGTCTCTTCCATTAGAACATCCTTTTTTTCTCTTTCTTAGGTTCGGATATTGGAGGTAAGTCCTCTTTGGGTTTTTTCTCCACCTTTTCCGCCTTGTCAGAAGACTTTCTCTCTTTTTTGGTACTATCTACCACATCAGCCTTTTTATCGTCAGAAGAGGCTTCTATTACCGTATTAGCTTCATCGTGTACTGTAGACACCTGTTTAGCTATTTCAATAGTAGGTTCAGTAACCATCTTAAAGAGCTTCTTTATGAGTTCATTTTGTTTTTTGATTATCTCAATGTTATTCATAATTAATCTTTATTAAAGTTTAATACTTTTAAATTATTCATACTTATGGTATCACTTTCAGTTGTTGTAAAACCTTCTTTACAATTAGGACACTTATAAACCCATCTCTTTCCTTTATAGACTTTTCCATTAGATATAAACTTTTGATTTTCTTTAACAAGCTTAACATCTTCATCACATCCAAAAGGACATTTTTTAATTTTTAACTCTTTAGGTTTTTTCATGATTCGTGTATCTCCTCAAATATATTATAGTCTAGTGTTTTAAAAAAGTGTATAATGTTCTTTAGAGCATCGGTGTTATCATTTCTGATCTTCACACCTTCTAGGATAAACATTCGGGTAAGCAGTCTTCTCATATCTTCATTATAATCCATCAGTAGGTCTTTCCTCCTGCCTGGGTTATTAGATAATAGAATATAGTTAGAGATCCTCCGGAAGGCTTCAGTACCTTTCAGGTGTTTCTCAGTAGGCATATAGCCTGTCTTAATCCTATCTGAATGTACCTGGTCATCATTATAGTGATGTACTACAAAGATAAATCCTTTAGTCTTCTGTCTACAAGCTAGTATCTCTGAGCATATAAAGTCATACATAGAGTTCTCTCTACCTTTGAAGTCCTCACGGTCTTTCAGGGAGAGTACATTATCTATCACTAAAATGTTAAGCTTATCGGGTCTCTTCTTACAGAAATATTCGAACTGCTTAGTGATGTTTTTAATCTTATCCCACTGCTCTACATATTCTATGTCATACTTCTGAAACTCTTCCAAAGACTTAATGATCTTATTCTTAGTCTCAGGACCAAACTTCTTCATCTGGATATCTTTAGTCTTCATATGGACTTCAGAGGCTAGATAGTTCATTAACATTTCTGTAGAGCTATCTTCTAAGGTATGATGTCTGGCAGCTATCTTATCACCATGGATCTTAAAGAGACACTTTAGCAGGTAAGAAGTAAAACGTGTCTTACCATCACCATTAGCACCACCTAACAGAGCTATCTTGCTATGAGTAATACCCATAAGAGCATCTAATTGTTTGTTACCAGTCTTATAGAAGTATTCTCTCTGGGTATTATCATTAAACATATCAATAGCATCTTGGCTTACTGTTATAGCATCTAAAGCATTTCCTGCAGTGTTACTAGGGTCTAATCCTTCTAACGTATCTATAGCAGTCTCTAAGGTGTCAAATACATCTTCTGTGTCTTCATAGGCATCTTTGATAAGATTAGAACATTGAGAGATAATTTCACGCTGAATATACTTTTGCTGTACAATACGGGTATGATAGTCTACATTAGCAGCATAAGAAGTTACCTTATTGGTAAGCTGAGTAACAGTATAAGCACCACCAACAAGTTCTAATTCTCCACTTTCTTTAAGCTTGTTGACAACGGTAAGGATATCTACAGGTTCGTCAGCATCGAATAAGGACTTAATAGCTTTAAATATTTTCTGGTGTGATTCTTTATAAAAGAAGACAGCTTTTAGGATAGGCATTACTTCATCGAGAGCATTCTTTTCAAGCATAAGAGCACCTAGTACATTTTCTTCAATTTCTGTACATTGAGGAGGCAAACGACCGTGTTCCATACCTATACCCTCAAGACTACTTCTCTTCTTCTTTGGATACCTTCCTCGGCTTAATTTCTCTTCCATCAGTTTTAGTTATTTCAAGGGTTACATAAGACAGTATGTTCTCTTCTATCAGTCTCATCTCTATCATGAATTCACTAAGGATCATTTCATCATCAGAGATACGAGCTATTTCTTGCTGCTTATACTTGAGATAACCTATAATGGCAAGAGCTATAGAAGAATAGAACTTACCTCCAACAGCTTTTATTCTTTTATCACCGGTCTTTACAAGGTCTTTAGTTACTTCTATCTCTATTTCTACAAAGAGTTCAAGTCCTACAGTCATTTTGTTAGAAGACACATAGGCATCATCGGCTATTCTTATCATATTGTTAAGTGTTTATTATTTTACATGGTTTCTTTCTTCAAAGTCCTTACATAGTTCCTTTAGCCTTTTGATAGGCATAGTAGGAAATAAGTATTCATCCCTTTTCTTAGGGGTAAAGTGATCAAAGTTTCTCTTATACCATTTGCTAGTGAGAAAGTCGGTAAAGGTCTTCTTCTTAGCTTTCTCTTCTTTGGAGAGATACTTATTGTCAGCATACTGTTTATTCCAGGCAGTGATATGCTCTCGATATTTACTCAGAAGATATTCATAGGTGATAGGGTTCCCGTCATAGTCTGTCTCATGGTCTATATGCCATCCGATCTTGTTATGAGCCATTTCCAGATTCCCATCACCGTTGATATCTCCTATATCCTCTCTAAACTGTTTAAAGGATACAATGTCTTCTGATCTCTCGTTAGACATCTTTGCAAGTTTTTTCTTTTAGCTCCATAGCTTTAGCATAAAAGAAGTTCCATAGCTTTTCTGGAAGTTCTATAAGAGAGATATTGTTTATGTCTTTCCAAGCTTCTCTCATGGTATTGATACAATTATGAAACTGATCTTTGGTAATACCATTATTCATCTCTACAGAGTGTTCTATCATATCATTGAAGTCTCTGCGGAAGTCTTTCATAAACTCTTTCTGGCTGAAGTACTCTTTTTCTTTCAACTGGAATTTCTTTATATATCGATCTATATTCATACCATCAACTCCATTTCAGCTAAGTCAATAAGGTTCTCATAGAATCTAAACAGAGGCTTGTTAAGCTTATAGAAGATATGCTTCCCTGCTCTTCGTGGGATAACGATGTTATTACTTCTCAGGTCTTTTAGTACCTGGCTTACTACCGGCTGAGGTAATTTGACATATCCTATAATGGTAGACACATCAGCTTCATCTTTAAATTTATCATCTTTTATCCTCATAGCAAGATGAGCAAGCACTGTAGATCTGTTACCGTCTCTGTCAAAGCAAAGAAGGAAGTCTCTTAGTTTATCGTGTGTTGACATGATTAGTGTTTTTATGGTTTAAAAATTGAATAGAACAGTAACTTTTTACATCTAGCTTCCCATCCTTATAGTTATCTCCAAAGGCACCGTTCTCTGACATAAGCTTCCAGAAAGTATCTTTGTTGATAGTATCTCTGAGGGTGTAAAAGTATAAAATTTCGTGAAGGTCCTCTATAATAGGAGTCGTTCCATTGATATTGTCTCTGTTGTCAAAGGTTACATAGACATTTTCGAATACAAGCTTGTTGTTTCTACGTTGTATATACCCTGCCCTGCCCTCTTTAGATATCTTAGGTACTCTATTAACAAAAGATAGTTTATAACCTAGTTCTTGGCAATATCTCTTTACAAGGTCAATCTCTTTCTGGTTAAGATAGGTAGCTCTGAAGAACACTTTTTCTTTTACAAACCCATCTCTAGGTCTTTTCTTAGATAGTTTCATGTTTATTTATTTAAGTATTTGGTAATGTAATTGATATTAACTTCCCACTCATATTGACTTCTGCTTTTCCACACTTCAAAAGATTCATCAATATATTTAAGAGCTGTATCTTTACTTATATTATTTATTTTTGTTAATTGAGTGTAAACAATATCCATCCATCCTTTTATTTGAGAAAGACCAATATGTTTTACTTTATGACAATTAGGACAAAGGGCAATAAATCCAATTAATGTCTGTATATGGTTTGTATCATTATATTTCCATATTTCATGACATTCTACAGGCCAGTTTACTCCTTGATTTTTACCACTATCAGCACATATTTCACATTTATAATCAGCTTCTTTATAGCATTTTCTACGTATAATATCCCATTCAGGTCTTGAAACTTTACTACGAACATTTGTATACCATGAAGTACTAGGTACAAGTTCTATTGTTAATTTCATGTTTATTTATTTGATGATTTATATTTTCTTTCTGATTTACATTGTTTACAACACATCCAATTATGATAGAATTCATCGATGACTTTCTTTTTACCACAGGCATTACATACTTTATGTGTCCTTAGCTTTAACTTAGCTATACGTATATTTTGTAGTGTTCTAAAATCTTTCCTCTTATTCAATAGTATATCTATCTTAAATGATTCACCTTGAGATACAAATTTTAAGTTAACAAGTCTATCATCAAGGGTATTCTTACTAATATGCATTACTACACCTTCTTTACCATAGTCTTCTGGATGAAAAGAATAATATACAATATTACTAACTTGAAATTTACGTACTACTCTTTGTACACAAAAGCCTATACCTAAACGATTTTGACCTAGATTAGTATGAGCTTTGATAATGTATTGATGAAGTATTTTAGCTTTTCTATAATATCCACCATTATAACTATGATCAATAAACTTTTCACAGCTTTTAACTCTGCCTAATGAAGAAACTTCATAAAGCCCATCATAACCATAAGCATCTATCCACTGTTCACCAGGTAATGTGTCTAATAAATAGTTTTTATAAAATAATTCTTTCATAATGATTAGTTAATTAAATGATTAATAATCTCTCTATACATAACAGTGTTGAGAGTTAATATGGTCTTTATAACGTGCTAGGAAGTCGCTAGCAGGCTTATCTACATATTCATAGGTAGAACTACCATCTGCCCTGCTTTCCTCTAATATACGTACCTTCTTAAACCCATTGTTAAAAGTATGCAGGGTAAGGTATGTAAACTCGGTACTAGACCCTATGGTGATAGAAGGGATATGGTGTTCGTTAGCTTTCTGTACAAATTCATTAGCTGTCATATTATAGGTAGATTTAATTCTTCTGGGATAATAATATCTCTTAGTTGAAAATAATGATTCATTTATATATCTTTGTTTAATGATTGAAAAAACTATTTATGATTATATCCCTGTCATCTATAAAGAGAGACAAGAGTTCAGGAGCAAGAGAGCACGATACCCTCGATGGTTGGTAAGAGGTGTGATCTCTTATATTATGAGAACAGTGTCTATCACTATTATCTCAGGCAAAAATAACAAACTTATCTTACCTGGCCTATTCTTCATCCCTAATGCTATAATATGGTTCTCTAAGGGTAGAAGATCTAAAAAGAAAGATTGTTGACTAAGACCGCTTAAAACACCTATATGGGATAGTTAAAACATATGATATACCAAACAGTATCATTACTACTGTCCAAACAATAGTTCCAAACATCCAAACTAAAATAGTTTTCATAGTTATTTGATTAATGGTTAGTAAAACCTAAAGAATACCTATTAGGGAAAGATTACAAACCCTAACAGGCTCTTCAGGGATAAATAAGAAAAGATACTCTAATTAGCAGTATGAGTATAATTAGTAGTTCTATATTTCAAAGAGTATCCTCCTATTCATTTTTTTATCTTAAAACAAGAATCCATTCCTCAGTCTTCTTATCATAGCAATACAAATCCCACTTAATAGGATCATAAATATCAGCAGTAGAATAACGTATCCTTAATACTTCATTTACATTCTTAGGAGGAAACTGTTTACTAAGGATAGGATATACGTACTTGTTAGGTGCCATAGATGCAGCATAGGTCACCTTTGGATATATTATGATATAATACTGATCATCCTGCCAAGCCCAGAAGATACCTTCATTCATAGCAAGTTTATCTTTAACACCTCTTATAAAAGTTTGATAGCTTATCGGATTACTATAGTTCCTAGGATAGTCTATAGGTACTTTTCCATTAACTATAAATAATATAGGAGATTCTTTATTGACATCCTGATAAGGGATAGTAAGACAGTTATCCATATCATTCTCTTTTTGAAATTTCTCTTTACTCTTTATAATTTCATCTCTTTTCTGATTTATTTCCTGGTAATTCAACATAGCTCTAGCTTCTTTTTCTTTATACTTTTTCATCCTCTTTAAGGCAGAAAAGTTAATAACTGACATCTCTATAAAGTAAGTGATAAGAAACACTATGACTGCAACATAGGTAAACTGAAAATACAGTTCTGAATAGAATCCTTCAATGAGCTTAGTTAGCTCAATGATAAATATAACGACTACAAACAGCAGTGCTATAAATGTCTTTACAATTCTAAATACAATAGGTTTGTTCATAATAATTGTTTTTAAATGATTAATAGTTTGATGATTAGTAGAGGTACAGTGATTCGAACACTAACAGCCCAATCAACTCCTTTTCGACCAAAATCAGTGTTAATTCTATGAATAAAATTATTAATGATTTGCTGATACCTCTATAAAAAAAGACTAGGAAAGTATGGCTTTCCCAGCCTTTAAATGTAATAAATATGGTAGGATTCGAACCTACAAAGACCGACTTATTTTCTTATGCAGCTATCCGTAACGGGATAGACTTTCGCCAATTTGTCCACATATTTAAATGTATCATTCCATACAAATATAGTAAATAAATAAAGGATAATCAAAAAAGGGCTAGAGAGTTTAAGCTCTAATCCTCGAGACAGGATAATATGCATAAGCATTGTGGAGGTGGCGAGTAATGACCTCGCGTCCATACGATTCAATCATACCACAATAGAGAAGAATAAAAGGGCTAACCGGTAAAGGTTAAATCCACCTATGCCTGACAAACCAGGCATTAAAACAAAACATAAATAATTATTAATAAAAATTAACCAGTTCTTTCTGTTCCCAAGCATCCTGGTACTCTCGGCAGTTAAGCTGCTTGTAGCTGCCTTACTGCAGGAAACATATTTACTACGTTGCCAGTTGTTGTTGTGATACTATTTACCCATCTGTATCCTCTGGGCTTCTCTTGGTCATTGCTGACCTGTGATAACATATCCTCGCTGTCGAATCAGTTCACCCCCCTGTAAGTCAAAGAACAATACAAATATACTATTCTTTTTGTTCGTTATACCATTCAATGTATTCAATAGTTGCTTTATTGGCAGCATTGATAAGTTCTTTGTCAGAATGTAAAAGAAAGCCATTGAAACGAAACATAAGATCTCCTTCTTCATTCATCATTCCAAACGTTCTAGGATAAGCATAGTCTATATCAGTAGGTTCAAGACTAATCTTTAACTTAGATATTTTTATGATTACTGGCATTAACCAATCCCAGGACTTATGAAAGAGTAATTCATCAAAGGTATTATTCTCATCAATATTTGATAATAGATCTTCACTATCATACCATCCTATACTGGTTTTTTGAAAACCTGTGAATTTAGCTATAAGCTTATCTGCTTCTTCTACTGTCATAATTATATCTTTTTACAATGAACAATAACACTATCATTAGGAAAATTCTCTTTAGCATATATAATGGTACTCATAGCAACCATAGAAGCACGATATAGTACTTCATTATATTTAAAAGTAAACTTCTCTTCAGAGACCACTTCAATATGTTTAGTGACAAATGTTATATCTTTCATAATTTCTTAATTAATTTAAACCAGTCAATATCTTGATAAAATTTTGGTTTGTCAAGTTCATAAATACCAGATTTAATTTCAGTATGAAGTATTTTAGGTATACTAAAGTTAAGAGTACGAGTCTTTTTAGGTTTTGATACTGTATAACCTTTTTTTGTAGAATCTATAGGTAATACAGCAAAATATAATTCTTTATCTTCCTTTGCTAAAATAACAAATGAATCAGTTGTAATCTGAAGTTCTTCAGCCAATTCTTTAGAAAAGAAACCATGATTACTATTAATACTAATAATTTTACCAATACTTTTTAATGATCTACTTTCAAATATTTCTAGATTTTTCATAATTACATCCTCTTCCACACTGCTGCAGGAGTACAGTGTGCTTTATGGTTCTTAACTTTGTCGTATCCTACCTTGACAATAAATTTCTCTTTAGCTGCTCTTAGTATAACAGCTCCCCATGCTCTGTTAGAAGGTGATAGGGGAACTATCTTGGCAGCAGCATATCTTATATCCTCAGCCATGAAAGTCTCGTCATAGCTTAGCTCTCTGATATATCCAATAAGGAAACCAAAGGCTACAGATGTCCAGTTGTCGTACTTCTTATCAGCGTTATTAGAAGCTTGTTTGATATCTTCATCTCTAAGCTTCTCACCGGGGAATAGTGATTGTTGTCCTTTCATGATTATTCCCATTTAGTGTCTAGTAACCTTAATAACTCTGCAGGATGCTTGTATCCTAATGATTCAAAGAAGTCAGTATGTATTTCATAGCCCTGTTCTTGTGCATTACAGAGACAACGAGACAAGATACCATAGGTATGACTCCCTTTGAATGTACCCATAACTGTAGTATAATAATAAAGATACGAACTTTCAATTAATAGCTGTCCTTTACTAAACTCAGGGAGGTCCTCATATTCTTTCTGTTTATGAGTAAGGATATCTTCAGGCATAACAGCAATAAGCTCATCGATATTCTTAATACATTTCTCTGAATACCAATCAGACCTTAAAAGATAACCCAGGATCATCATTACTATACCTAAAAAGAGATATACAAGGACAATCCCTGAATTCATATCAATATTACCTCTTATTAGAGCCATAGTGAGCATAACTGTTAATCCTAGTGTCAATATACCAGAGAGGCATAATATTGCGTTAAACAGTGTCTTATTCTTTTTCATATATTTAGTTATTTAATGATTATTCTATTATTTATGTTTGCATGTATTCTTGTAAAATCATCAATATATCTTACATACTGATATTTCCCAAGATATTTACTCGCACATTGGGGACATACTTCATCAGCCTCAAAGCTATCAAAGTCATATCTATTAACTCTAGCCATTTCCCTAAGTGTTTTATTGATATCGAATTTACGTAATAGTCTCACAGCATTTGGAAATAACTCTTCAAATCCAAATCCTATAGCTGCACGGAAGTAAGGCCAATCAGTACATTGATATAAACCTGGTATCATATCAATAGAAGCAACAGCATTAGAAACTTCTTTTGCAATAATAAAATATGTTTCTTCTGGTTTTGTTGGTTTATAATATGATTCATTACATAATGAACAAATATCTTGATAAGTATCAAAATAGCAATCATTACACATGATATCATCATTATCATCAGTATAAGGACATTCTAATTCTTCATCCTCTAATACTTTACCACAATAAAAACATTCGATTAATTTCTTTTCCATAATAATAGCTTAGTTATAAGTACGATCTATCTCTTCTAGTACATCATGTTGGATAGCATGGAGATCATGCAGTGTAGCCTCTGTATCAAAGCCAGAAACCATATGAATACCCGAATAGGTTGTTAGTTCCATTATTTATCCTCCTTTCCTTCTTCAATAGCAAGCTTACTAGCCTCTATCCATAAAGCTTCAAACACACTCTTATCACCATTAGGAGTAAAGTGTCTACCATGTACCTTCTCAAGCATAGGTATGAGATAACTCCACATAATAGGTCTTAGAAGATCAGCTACTTCAATAGGTTGTTGTTGACAAGGCAATAGAGCTGAATCTGGACGTAAAACTTTTAAATTAGGTTGTATACAATAATCACATTTATGAAAATGAATATTGTCATCATTATCTGCTTTTCTTGCTACATTACATATTGTACAATAGATAGGATAATGTTTACCATCAAATTCATCTGTCATAGTCTTTTTACAAGCTATAATAAACTTATCTTTCCATGTTTGTTTACTCATGATAACTCCTTCCAGTGCTTCTCAGCATTATAAATTTTATATATTTGTTCTTCATAATTAGTTGATTAAATGATTTTTTTAAACCAGGTGATTATCTTAAAAATAATAGATCGAATAATAACTGGCTTATTTTTTTGATATTTAGTTATTTTTCTTACAATAGTATTGGTAGACTTCTTCACTCTTCGCATTACATTAAATGATTATTACTTAGAGGTGTATGAAACAGGAGCCAACTCACCTATTGACTCCCAGACATTGTAATGTCATCCATAGATTTAGCTATGCCTATTCATAGTAGCCTCCTTTTATTAATTTACTTTGATTTAATAAGATTATATATTTTCTGTGCATTAATTACTGTTTCATTCGTAGACCATTGATCAAAAGGATGACAATCTTGGAAACATTACCACGAACAATATCTTCTCCCACTCAACAGACCCATAGCTCTTATACATTACATTATCCTTTCTTTAATATAAACACCAATTAATACTAATAACTCACTAGACATAACCTTACTCTTCATAACCATTGACTCATTAATATAACTATAATTATTACTTAACCATTCTATAAGAGAGAAGAGAAGAAAAGAATAACCACAGCAATAACGTAGTGTATCTCTCAAGAGCCTACGTACAAGCGGTGTTCCGGAGTATGATACAGAATGTCATTCTATACCATATATATATAGGTGACAAGAACTCAAGATCTCATTTACTGTCTTGCCACCTATCTATCCAGGCTTTAGGATACTACCAATGCTTCGTGATAGTCCCTTAGCGTGAAGCGCTCTTAGGTCTTTTATGCATACTACCTAGGTATGGTCTTGTTTCTTCGATCGCAGTCGTACAACAAGACAAAGACTACTGAATACTTATTATTATAGGATGTATCAATTCCAATAAAATGTTGTATATTGTTCATGATTTAACGTCAACTAAATAAGGAAGATCATGAAAATAGGAGTCTATAATAAGATAAATGAGTACATGTATTTATGTACTGGATACTCATCAGCAGCTCGAATAGTAGGATGTCATCGAGATACTATAAAGAATAGATTAGCCAACAAACAATCGTATGAGGATGCTGACTACATTATATCCTTTGGTGAGATTGTAGGTATGAAAGCACGAGGTCGTGGATTCTAACTACTCATTCTATACCATATATATATAGGTGACAAGAACTCAAGATCTCATTTACTGTCTTGCCACCTATCTATCCAGGCTTTAGGATACTACCAATGCTTCGTGATAGTCCCTTAGCGTGAAGCGCTCTTAGGTCTTTTATGCATACTACCTAGGTATGGTCTTGTTTCTTCGATCGCAGTCGTACAACAAGACAAAGACTACTGAATACTTATTATTATAGGATGTATCAATTCCAATAAAAGGGCGTTAGCCCTTTCTCTTATCCCACGATCAGAACTGCTTCTCTTCCCAATGGTACATCAGGATTCATGAAGTAAGGCTGTCCTACTTCAGCTCTGTCATTCTTACCATTCAACAGTAGGTTGACATCTTCTGTTGCGTGATGCACACGGCTGAGTTCTTCTTCCATTACTAACATGATATCATCTGACTCCAAAGAGAGTGTTGCAAGTAGCTTACCACTCTTACTCTTGAACGCTGTAACACCTGTCACCTTCTGAGGTTCGAAGTCATCAAACGTTCCATGTTCTGCTTGCCACTTCAATAGACCTGATTCGCTTGGCTCTGGTAGTGTACCTTTAGCCAGCTCTTTTGCTTGTTTAATAGTCATAATAATTGTTTAATTGAAATCAATTTAGATTTCTGTGTGAGGAGGGGGAGGTATATAGGGGTACGTTGAGGGGGTGTAAATACCAGAATTGACATATACGTTGGGGTACATGTATTTTACTGGGAGTGCTTGTTAGAATTGGGAGGGGGTATAAATAGAAAGGAGGTATCTATTAGGAAAGGGGTGTTTGGTGTTGTATATTTGTTTTAGGTTTTTTCATGATTTCTTTTTTTGGGTTGATGTGTAGCTCCTCTACTTTCGATGGGTGGGGGAGTTTTTATTTGACTTACGGTGGTAGATTGTTTATATTTGTATAAATAGATGGAGTTATGAACTTCGGAGATAATAATAAACTAATGGTTATATTGCTACCTGGTGACGGTGATGATGTAGCCTTTTTAAAATTTTAGATTATGACTGATAAAAAGAAAGATGAATCCAAAGTTGATTCTCTGAAACTGATTAAGAAGATGCAGGCTGAGTACGATCTTCTTCTGATAAAGTATAAAAAGCTAGACTCTCTCACTCAGACTGCTAAGAAGGGGTCTTTTCTAATGCTTCTGAGGTCTTTGGTGGATTCTAAGCACTTAACTCGTAAGAACAGATCAGCGTTGATCTTAGAGCTTATGATCGTCTTACGTGAGAAAATGATAGAGTGGGCTTCCAGGGATGATGCTAATATTCATTCTAAGCGTATGAAGAGGGTATTGGACTTTATGAGTGGTATAGACCAGGAGGTACGTGTAATTGACCAGAGGTATAAAGACAAGATAACTGGATAGATATGAAAGGATATCATTTCAGTCAGAACGAAGAAGTTGCTCATGTGGGTAACATTACTCAGTGCATGCGTGTCCATATGATTAAGTGGAAGACAGTACATGCTGCTACTAGTGAGGTCAAAGATGGAAAGAGCGTGAAGGCTACCAAGAAGTACCTAGACTGTATAGAGACTATATGGTGGGATGACGGAGGGGTGTTTCACAAGGAGAAGTTCCATAGCGGTCAACTTGTACCGTGGGCTATAGCAGGCAAGGGTCAGGCAGCAGTCGACTCTTTCTCTGATCAGATAGCAAGTCAAACGATATATTTTAATATTAACAAAGAGAGATAATTATGAAAAGGTTATTTATAGTACTAATAGTGATGTCTATGTTTCTGATGTCACAGGCACAGATCACCACTTATAAGGTAACAGCTACCGAAGGGTTAAACAATATCGCTACGGGTCTAAAACTAGGCTCTCAGCCCTATGATACTACTCGCTATGAGATTACGATGCCTAAGAACGTCAAAAACTGGGTCTGGGACTCTTATATGGTAAGCATGAACAGTGCTACCGACAGCACCTATGAAGACATCTTATTGACTACTAAAGGGTATATGTACTATTCGTATACCGGTACTGACCGTAGGGTGATGACTATAGCAGATACTATAGGAGATGCCTTCGGGGACTTTGAGGGATTCCCTCATCCTTATAAGCTGGTGATACAGATCATCTATGACGACACAGATACGGCTACCTATGTGAGTAACCTAACGATTAACGGATTTAATGCAAACTACTAAGCTATGAAAAAGATAATTCTAACATTTATAATGAGTATGCTTGTGATAGCAGGCTTCTCACAGATAGCATCACCTTATACAGAGCTGAAGAGGCCTACGATCACCGTCTCTACCTCTAACACAGACACTATAAGTGTAGATCTTACGAGCACCAACGCACTGCTAACGACAAATAACGCATACCTTGATAGCATATGCCAGGAGGTACAGTTCCAGGCAGCTATAATGTCTGCAGCAAACTTCGTAGTTCCCTCTCAGGGTTCTTCGGTGACTTTTACCTCTACAAGTTCTCTGACGATATCAGGACTGCCATGGACCATAGGAGGAAATCCACAGATATTATATGTCCATGTAATACTTGCTGACAGCTCGCACTTCTATGCTAATGGGTTTAACTGCGTGTTAAGTTATTCCGGAGGTGTAGTAACCATAACAGGCACTACTGAGACTGTAGCCTTTCCTACTACTGCTTCTTTTGCTATAGGACTTATAGTACCACCGTTGTCATGGGAGGAAGCTCTTAACGCTTTACGGGTTCAGCTAATAAATGCTCCTGAGCTAAAAATGACTTCTCCTGAACTTCTTATCAACGATGCAGATGAAGATTCAGCAAGCGTTACCTCAGCAGTGTTTGAGTTGGCAGCAGCAGGATATAATAAGTTTGCAATACAGAAAAGATTATCAACTACTGGTGCTAATGATAGCCTAAATATGCACATTTACGGAACAAATAATCCTAATGCAGTAAGTACCTCCTTATCATGGTGGGATGACATTACAACTACCATTACAACTAGCTCTATTATAACCGTACATGGTGCTTTACAGACAGACTCTATACCATATAATAGGTATGAGTCATTACTTTATAAGAATATAATGATAAGGATAGACTACTGGACAAAAGCGGTAGGAACTACAGAAGACAATGAAGCAATCATTTACTTAATAAGGAGCAACTAATATGCCATTTCCAATTTATAACAAACAGACAGAGATTACCATTTCCAAGACTATGCAAGAGATATGGGATGGACTTTCTAATGATCTAAAGATAAAACTACTCAAGTGGTGGGATAGTGAAAGAAGTGTTATCGAGATCAAGAAGAAATATTTCAGAAAGCCACTGACTAGGGCAGGGATAAAACAAGTCTTTAAAGTTTTTGACTTTATCACTAATGAGATTATTGCCTATATGAGTGGTGATGTAATTATTACACTGGCTCAATATGACGAGCAAGGCAACGAGATAAGCCCTATTATATACAATGAAGTACCTGCTAGTGTGAATGCTTTAGCCGATATGCTTCCTGATATGTTATTTTCTACTTCTGAAAAACGCTATTATATAACTGAGTTCTCTAACAAGAATGAATGTGAATCTTGGGAGGACTTCAAAAACCTATTTGTATGAGAAAGTTTCTAATATTATGTATCCTTATTCCTTTTATGGGGATGTCTCAGCTTGTAGACTCACCAGTAGTAAGACCTGACTCTACCTATATTCATAGTAATGAAGTAGACACAGCACGGAAGCAGATAACTTTTAAGGATACTACTACATTTTTAGCTTATCTAATATCAGACCAAGCACAACTTGAAAAGATAACAGAGGGAGGACATACTGGATGGGCAATTTTAGGTAGAACGGCTGCTAATTATGGTGATATAGGGAGTAATGCGGTTGATTTAACTTTATCATATGCTACAAGTTCTACTTATGGAGCAACTGGATCAGTTTCGTTCAGTACAGGTAGATATACTACTGCCTCTGGAGAATATTCAGCCTCTTTTGGAAATTATACAATAGCATCTAACGCAAGAGCATTTGTAATCGGCAGTTATGGAAATGCATCTGGACAAGGTTCTTTTTGTGGTGGCATGGGTACAAGTTCAGGAAATTCAGAGTCAAGCGGATATTCTTCATTTATATTTCAATATGTAGAGCCAGGGGTTGGAACAAAAGCCTCAATAGCATTAAGCTCAGCAATCTTAGGAGGTAGAAATAACGAAATAAGCGTAACAGGTACAAACTCAGTTATATTAGGTGGTAGTGGGGTATCATTAACAGACCCAAATACTGTAAAAGTACCTCACCTACAAGTTGATTCAACTGCGACTCTCTCAGGGGTACTTAACCTAGCAGGAGCAGCGACAATGCCAACCTCTCCAAGTGAAGGAGATATATTTCACAAGACAGGAGCAGCAGACAGCTTATTTATTTACATGGATAGCAAATGGCAGTTTATAAATCTAACAGACAGATAACATGAAAAAACTAATATTATTATTCTCGATACTTCTATTCTCTTTAGTAGGATTCTCTCAGGTAACAGAATCGCCTTCACCAAGCAAGGTAAACTTTGCAAGTAAGGCTACCTCACCATTATTTTTAGAGTATGGAGTACCGTTTAATGAAGGGCTTACTATTGTTACAGTAGGTACTTGGGATGCAACGATTGTGTATGAATGAGCTTAATAATCAATAAGTTATGAGAAAGAAACTGATATTTATATTTCTATTACCCTTAATCCTATTTGCTCAGTATCCAGTTACCGATAAGCAAATGGTGTTTCAGGAGCAATTCACTTCTGAGTACGATTTGATTAAGAACGGAGGAACAAGTACTGATATTACCTATGCTTATGGTCAAGCTACTTATAACGGAACTACCTCTAAAGCTAATTACAATCTTCAATTTAAAGGTACTTATTCTATTAGGGTGATTTGTAATCCTGTAAGTTTTGCTACTTATCGCTTATTATTTGATGCAAGGGGTTCTAATAATAATGGTGATGGATATGTATATTTGAATACGTCAACTGGCAATGTTATTACAAATGATGGTACTATATATGTTAATGGAGTTGCAGGTATAATCACAACAGTAGGAGTTAAAAATGAAATTATTGTAACTGGAATAACATTAAATCAAGGTACTGGAATTAATCAATTCCTCATAGGCTCTCAATGGGGTGATGCCTATGAATTTCTAGGCACAATAGACCGCTTAGAGATATACTCAGGCACATTAACACCGAGCCAAGTTTCCAATTTATACGAAGGAAAGACACTTATCCCATTCCCTCAACAGGTGAATGAGCAGAGTTTACAACTCCTTTCAAAAATAGAATCTTCTCAGGGAGTTATCTATGATGTGATGGGTAATACAATAGTAAACACAAACGTAGAAACTATTGATATAGGTCAGACAGAGGTACAAAATTATTCAGGAAACGGACATTTAGTTTTAGGCAATATCGGAACGGTAAACACTTTAAATTTTATTCTTTACTATGATGGTACAGATCAATCAGGTATAATAGATTTAGATGGTGGTACGAACACCGTAGAACACTCAGGAGGCACTTTGACCTATTGGGGTGATGATGCCTATATAAACGGAGTAAACACCAACACGCTTACCTATGGATGGAATTACATTACTATTATAGATAATACAGGACAGGCTGCAAGTGCTTATCGAATTGGATATGATGGAAGTGATTATTTTACGGGTTATCTTGGAGTTGTCGAATCATACTCAGGAGTTTTTACATTGACGCAGCATACTCAATTTTGGACTTATAATAAACAATACCTCAAATGAGAAAACTAATATTATTATCCTTACTTTTTATTTCGACTTTACTGATAGGGCAATCGGCTATATTTTCCACAACATTTTCCGTAGGAAGTTTTAGAGATGCTGCCAGTAATATATTACCATTAATTACTCATGATATAGAATTTGGTAAGGGAGAGAAAGGGTTATACATTTATTCAGATAACTCAGCCCAAACATATTATAGTGGATATGAAGATTTACCAAGTACGTTTACATCTGTATGTTATTTTAAGTTAAAAAAGGGGTTTACGAGTAGAGAAGAATTGTTCGGATTTACAAACACAACTTCGCCAGTATTCACTATTACAGTTGAATATGATGCTGGAACTTATAAATTATATGGAAAGGCAGCATTAAAGGGTTCTGGAACACTTTCACATGGGACTTCTAAGTATGTTAATGTAGATATAAATAAATGGTACTGTGCTATTATTACTTATGATAATGGCTCATATAATTTTTATGTTGATAATATTGAGACTACAAATACATTTAGTGCAGCAAATATATTTAATGTAGGAAATGGAACTTTTTTTGTTGGAACATGGAGTTACATAAGTTTCGGTATGAGGTATTCAAATATTGCATATTGTGCTACATACCCTTACGTATTCTCAGCCCAACAACGCAACAATTCATACATTGATTTCCTTAACCCTCCTTCACTCAACCAGGAGTATACAATTATTTCACAACCACAGAATAAGGATTTAAGTTATCTAAGAAACACAAATTTTACTGGAGATGAATATACTCAAGTTATAGAATTTACAGATAATACTTCAAGCACTTCTACTTTAAGGTTAAATGATGGTGGTGATTTCGCGGTAGTAGATTGGACGGGTGATAGTGATTTTCAAGAAATAAGTATAAGTGCAGAAACTACAAGCTCTGTTATTCCTTCTAGTATTAAGATATTTGCAAAGAATGGTTTACTAACCTATTTCAGAAGTAGTAATAATAATTTTAGTTTTGACATAGCAGACCTTCCCAGTGGATTAACTTATTATTTAAATTATGGTTCAAACACAACCTCTGGAGATATAGCAAGTCTTCCCAGTGGATTAACTGATTATCGTAATAAAGGTTCAAACCAAACTTTTGGAGACATATCAGGGCTTCCCAGTGGATTAACTGTTTATTATAATGAAGGTTCAAACACAACTTCTGGAGACATAGCAAGTCTTCCAAGTGGATTAACTATTTATCGTAATGATGGTTCAAACCAAACTTCTGGAGATATAGCAGACCTTCCCAGTGGATTAACTGTTTATTTAAATTATGGTTCAAACCAAACTTTTGGAGACATAGCAAGTCTTCCCAGTGGATTAACTGA
>Ga0208904_1000072_pt1 | contig 87822 bp, 117 predicted proteins | sample AntAceMetag02UKB_FD_184774 | JGI IMG/M metagenome (GOLD analysis project Ga0208904, IMG submission 184774) | Saline lake microbial communities from Ace Lake, Antarctica - Antarctic Ace Lake Metagenome 02UKB (SPAdes) (version 2) | ecosystem: Environmental > Aquatic > Non-marine Saline and...
TCCTGATTCTAAGCAATGATACATAAAAAGCCCTTCCATAAATCCTTTTACCTCCACAACCCTTAATGTATTTATATTAGAAAATTTTGGGCTAATATACTGTGACTCTATTACTAATACAGTTGGGAAATAAGCTAAAAGCTTTTTAAACTCTATCCCTATAATCTCAAACCTATACTCATCTTTAGTACTGGTTTTTATAGTACATTTATGTATTAATTCTTCCCCTTTAAAAATAGCAATTCCTGTACTACAAAAACTAGGGTCGCAAGCAATAACTATGCTATCTTTATTTAATAAACTCATTTATTTGTTGTTTAGTATTATTACCATATCCATATTTTTTATGAAACTTTGCGTGACAATCCCTACATAAAGACACTCCATTACTTACCTCAAATCTTAGTTTTATATTAGTATCAAACCCTTCTAAATGATGGCACACTATGTCAGTAGCTCTCTGACATACTTTACAAGAATTATTATCTCTTTTTAATACTTGTCTAACCCAAGTTTTATACTTATATCCTTGCCTACATTTTAGATTCTCTTGAGAAATACCTCCTTTCCAAGCTGGATTTTTTTCCTTAGTATTAGCAATACTTTTTTTCTTCTTAGTTTCTATAGATTCTATTTTACCCTTATTACCCAACCCAATTTTTTCTCTAGTTGCTAAACTAACCTTTCTACCTAGCATAGCTCTACTTAAATTTGGAAACTTTTTACCCTCTCTAGCCATACCTATTTTTTTCTTATGTTCCTCAGATAATTTCTTTCCTTTATTCCAAGGTATATTACCCTTTAATGTATTACTAATTTTTTTCCTTTGCTCTAAAGATTTATGTTTACTCTTTCTACCTTCTGTATAAGCCTTTATTAAAGCTTGGCTTAACTTCTTCTTAGTATCCTCACTTGTTCCATGCCCTGAATGACTAATAGACATTTTTTTCTTACTTTTATCTGAATGTTTTTTTCCTTTCATTGTCATAACTATTCTTAAATTACTTTAACACTGTATATTATAAAAACAAAAATAGCAATACTAGTATTAAAAGCAACTGTTATTCTTTCTCTATTCATTATGTTCTTTTTTTATTGTGCATCTCTACACTATTTTTAAAAGCCTTATAGTCTTGAAACTGTTTTTTAGAAGCTATAATTCTAAAACCATTTTTTAAAATAAATTCTACTCTATCCGAATTTGGATACTCAACTACACTTTTAATCTTGTAAGAAGGTATTGGGAATCTATCTATCATTTTAATATGGTAATGTTTTTTTGTAATAAGCTATATTAAACCCAGTTTTTGGATCTGTGTAACTATTTTTTAATACTTGCCTCAATTTCTCATTTCCTCCATGCACTGCTTTAATATTTCCTGTGTGGCAATTCTGACATAAAACACATAAATTCTGAATGCTGTGTATTGACTCCCAAATAATTAAATCTCTCCCTCGGCTATGTAGGAATACTCCTGCCATTTTTTCTAACCATTCTTTCAATACTTCATTCCCTTCACTCCTAAATATTCTATGATGAGCCGCAATCATATTAGTACTTCCACAGTTTATACATCTAGGCTGTAGTCTAAAAAGTAATTCACCTACTTCTTTGGTAACACCTTCTTCTTTACTATTTTCCATTTTTTATTATTTTCAAATTCTATTAGAAATGAAGCAAGAACTAGAATCACAAACCCTCTATCCTCTTTCCCTTTAGGAAAATTTTTATCTACAAACTGTGATATAATTTCTGTTAATTTATCTGATTTAAGTGTCATAATTTTTTTGAGTTATCAAAAACAGCAAAATATTTCATACCATCTGTATGAGTATCTATGAAAATCATAGTAAATAACTCTCCTTCATATATCCATTTATTATAAAATCTTTGTGTATAGATTTCAGCACTATAATGCTCTCCGTTTTCTTCCTCAACATCTTTTTTATCCCCATATATAACATCTATAGCAGGATTTCCTGACAATCTCCAATAACATTCAGATAGATCATCTATAGGACACACTACCCAATCTTCTTTAAACCCAACATGAGCGTATATATCTTGTAATGCAGAGTTATATTTTTTTAGTAAACTAATCATAATTTATTTTTTAGGTTTCTTTTTAGGTTTTTTTGGTCCTGCTAAGTTTTCTGATACTAAAGGGGCTTGCCCTACATAGGAGGGCGTAGCTAAAACTTTATCAATAGTTTCTAAACTTGTTTTAACTCTCTTCCCTCCTATAAATCTGTAAGGCATAATGCTTTTTGGTTAAACTGGTACTTCATCCCCCTCAATTGACATTTCTTCTATCTGCGTTGGAACTTCAGAAGCAGGTTTAGAAATTTCTTTACTTTCTATAGGCTTAACATTATTTAAACTTCTCTGCAATCCTACAGCTAGTTTAACATCCATTTTATCTCCTAACTCAAATTCTAAATCATTCCAAAATATACCAGAATTTTGATTCTCAGTAACAGATTTTAATTTAAGCTGATAAGGTCTTTGAAGTTCGTTTATCTCATTAGAAACACCAAACCAACTTCCTAGCGTACTCTTTCCTCCAATTAGCCACCTATACATACTCTCTTTATAATAAACATAAAGAGCAACCTTATACTTCAGTTTATACTGTTCTTTCAAACTTTTATAAGGTCCTCTAGCTACAATTTCCTTTGTTAAATAATCTATTACTTCAATATCTTCAAAAGGGTCTACCTCTTTACAAATATATTGTGGATACTGTTTTACTGACTGATCTGTAGGATAACTATTACAAACAATTTGAACTCTGCTTTTAACTACAAAGAACGAAAAGCCCGCAGGTAATATTTCAGATACAGCATCATCACCGTCAAACTTTGTAGCAGATAAACTACCGAAGTTTGCATTTGTACTTTGCCCGTCTTTTGATAGCTTAGTATTATCGAGAGAGATAATATTAAACCTAGATTTCTGAGATACATTACTTTTTTGCCACTCAGATAATAACTCCTCCTCACTCTGAGAATCTAATCCCTTTTCAATAGGGACAATACTACTGTCATTCATAATTTTTTTGGTTAAAAATTTAGTTATATATTTAGTTAAGTTGCTTACGTTTTAATCCTGAAATAGTATGATGATCTGATTTTATTTCTGCTAAAAATAAATCCGTTGTATGTTGTATCCATTTCTTTGCACAATCTAATGAACAAAAAATAACTTCTTTCCTATTAGGAATTTGAAAACTTTCATAATGTTTAATTTTAGTCTTTTTTTCAAATAATCTTAATCCGTCTTTTTCTGTAAACTTAAATATAATCAATTGTTTATAAGGTTTTACTTTATCTAACTCTTTTCTTTGTCCACATCTATCGCATACTACTGTCTGCACTGTATGTACTTCTTTAAGTATTGGCATTTGGGAATTTTTTTGTTATTTCTTTTAAAGCTAACGGAATAATTTTGTCTCCCATATTTTGAATCTTATGAGATATTATAAATTCCCCTTCTCTCATATAAGGTATATTAGGGTCTTGTAAATTAATCTCCTCTACCCAAAAATCATCTTCTCCATACTGTATTGTTATTTTTATTTTAATAGTTTTATCTGCCATATTTTTTAATTAAATTCTAATTAAGTATATATTACTTTTTCAACTTTTGCAAGTTTTTTATATAGGTATTCCTGTTTGCTATAATTCTACTTCCTCTTTCATTTCTACTTCTACTTTCTTTGCTTCTCCCGCATGGTCAACTCCTGGAGCTTCTTCAATAAATGTAGTAATCTCTTCATCAAATTCACAACTAACACTCCACCCTGCATATCCATCTCTATTTTTAGCTCCTTTAATAAAAGATTTTTTTCTCTCTTCTGGCTCTTCATTCTCACTATCTCTACAAACAAATAATACTTGATCTGCATCTTGTTCTAATGCCCCTGTATCTCTTAAATCTGACAAAGAAGGTACATAGAGTCCTTTCTTTTGTTTCTGCCTACCAGACCTATTCAAATGCGTTACTAATACTATCGGTAAATCAAGCTCTATAGCTAACTGTTTAATTTGTCTAACTACTTGTGATGTCTCTGCTGTTAAATTATAAGACCCGTGTGCAAAATAATGTAAATGATCTACAAAAATACACTGACAACCGTATTCCTCTTTAACTATTCTTGCACACTCAGCCAATATATTAAACTTAACCATACCAGAACCATTATATAAATATATTGGTCTTTCCGCTTCGCTATCAAAAGCTACTAAAGCCTCATCTACTTTTTCTAAAACCTTAGAAGGATCATCAACTTTTTTTAATTGTGAATTAGTTAGTTTAGATTCTAGCATTAAGAATTTCCTAACAATATCTATTGGAGGCATCTCTAAACTAAAATAAAATATTGGGTTTTTATTCTTAGCAACATTTAAAGCTATATTTAAACACATACTAGTTTTACCTGTACTAGATAATCCTGAAAGAATTATTAATCTTCCTTTTCTCATACCTCCCATTTTTTCATCTATACCGTCATATCCAGTACTTATACCTATGTACTCCCCCTCTATTAATCTCTTTCTAATCTCTTCTCTAAACTCTGAAATATGCTTAACACTATCACTCTGAACACTTCTAATAGGTTTTACATTCTTAATTAATTCATTGAAGTCAGCCTTTGTTAAACCATCATCAACAAAGTAATTTGTAATATCTGTCTTTGTTCTACCGTCCTTCTTTGGTAATAATATTATTTTACATCTATCAATTCCTAGTTTATTTGCTGTCATCTTAGCCCCTTCCTTACCTGCTTCATCAGCATCATAAACTAAGTAAATAGTTTGAACATCTTTAAACTTATCAACCCAGTCATCTGGAAAATAACCCGCTCCTAATGTTACTGAAACGGTATTTCTAAAACCTTTTTGTACTAATTGCAGCGCATCAAATTCTCCTTCACATAAGAAAACTCTTTTCAAAGGTTCTTTTAATATGTCTCCATTAAATAAAGTTGGTTTACATCCTTTTTCTTGCGAATATCTAGGCCCTGCTTCTTTATTCTTATCTATAAAGGGATTTCGTCTATATCTGATATTTACTAATTTACTATTTTCAAAAATCGGGATCGAAATACTCCTGCCTGTGCAACCTATCTGAAACTCCTTTAAAACTTTTTCTGATAACTTCCTTTCTTTTTGCAAATAGTCTTTATACTTTTCATCTATCCCCCATAACCTAGAAGCATATTGTATAGGTACACTATAATTCAAAGTTCTATATTCTTTTTTAGATACTTTTTTTGTATTTTCAAACTTAGATAAATCTATTTCTGAATCCCCAAAGAACTTTCTGTATTGATTAAAATTTCCTTTTGCTAGACATTTTTTACAATCCCATAACCCAGTATCTTGAGCCATATAAAAATGGTGAAAAGCAGAATCTCCACAACTAGGACATGTTTTTAATACAAACTGCTCTCCAGAAGTTTTAAATTCTATACTCTTATCTTTGAAATATTGTATGAGGTATTTATACATATTATTTTAAGTTTTTTATAATTTTAAAACTTTTGTCTAATTGTTTCTCATTATAATCCATTGTGTTTTTAGTCCAAAATTTGCAAGCATCTTTATACAATTTACGCGCCTTAAAAAAAGGTAAATCTACTTTACTTGGCTTATAAATCCTAAAATATAACCTCCCATTACACATCCATAGCTCTACGCCGCTTCCTTTATGCTTTAAAACACATTCTGTACATACCCATTCTTTCGGGTGATTTTTTAAAGATAGACGCAATTTTTCAATCATTGCTACCATCTTTTGTTTCTTTGTTTGTTCCATAGTTTTATGGTTAATAAATTATTGGTGGTATCATTCCATTCTAGCAAATAGTAGAATATTGATCTTGTATATAGCCATTATAAATATTTCCTTTATTAGATAAAGCAACTACAGTAGTTAGCCTAGTATCTCTATTATAGGTAGTTTTTAGCTGAATAGTTTTTTCATCTATATTATTACTTTTTATAATACTATTCTTCAAATCTTCCATTTCTTCTTTGAATATTTTTTTAGTTACAGGAGAATTATCTTCTAAATCTTGTTTTGTTATTGTCTTAGTCATAATTTTATACGTTTATCAATTTTAGATTTCATTTCTATTTCTAAACTCTCACCTTTTACTCTTGAATAAACTGCTGGGCTGATAGTATCTCTTAAATGCTCTATATTAAAGTTACTTGTAAATACTGTGATTTTTGCTGCATTCCATCTATCATTAATAATTCTATATAATCTCTCTCTAACCCATTGGGAACTTTTTTCATGTCCTATGTCGTCTAGTATAAGCACGTCTGAGGAGGCACACTTGTCCATAACCGATTGAGGTTCTACTCCATCCTGAGTATTAGGTCTAAGACTGTCTAACAAGTTTGTGACATTTACAAAATAAACGCTCATTTCTTTTAATAAAGCTATCTGAGCTAGAATTATACTAGCAAAAGTTTTCCCTGTACCTGCATCGCCGTGTAAAAATAACCAATTCTCTTCTCCTTCCTTGCTTTCTACAATAGATTTTAAAAGGTCAAAATTAACTAAATCATTTTGTTCCCAATTTTCCAACCTAAAAAATTTTTTTGGTCGCTCTGGCATATTAGACTCTTCTAGTAATTTTTTAGTATGTCTAAAACTTTCATATTCAACTAAACAACTACAGATTCTATTCTTGAAACCAAAGCCATTAGGATTATATACTTTGATATAACCTTTTTGGCATTCTTTACACCCTGGCTTCTGTATCTTGTTTTCCACTACGTCTTTCCATCCACTTTTGATAACGCTCTTTGTTATCTTGCGAGATTTTCCGTAGTTCTTCATCCGTCTGCGGATGTTGGTTACTATTGTTCCCATCTTTATTTTGTATATTAAAAGTTAATAAATGGTCTGAAACGAAAGATTCGCTGAAAATGCTTTTAGGAGCCATCGTACGAATATCTTTATCCATCATCCAAGTCATTAATTCCGATTTTTCAAAGCTCTTTAAAGCTTCTACTAGTTTATCAGCCGCCTCCTCACGATAAAACTCTTTATAAATTTTAACCGCTCTAGGTATACCTACTAAGATGCTTGGAGTTTTAATACTACACCTCACATAGCCAAACAATTCGTGATAAACTTCAAAGACTTTTAAATGATCTGGATCAGTTAAAGCATTTACTTTCCTTTCTATAGGTGCCTCTTTACTAATACTTGACAAATTAATTTTAGATTTTATAGAAATTTCGGGGGAGCTAGTTCTGATATCAGCTTTCTCTTTCTGATCAGAATTTTCTTTTCGCTGATCTCCTTTAGGAGAACTTTTCTCTTTTATTACTCCTTTATTATTTTCTCTTATATTAATATCCTCGGTTTTTTCCTTATAGCTCTTAGGTTTATTCCCATTACCTATAAGGTTTTTTCCGTATACCTTATTGGTTTTTTCCATATAGCCCATTACTAGCCAAATTTTTCGCTTATTGCCAGCTTCTTTATCTATTTCAGTAATTATCCAGCCCCCTGATTCCAGCTCTGAAATGTACTTACTAATAATAGATTTATCTTTTCTATTAAATTTTTCAGCTAAATATTTATTACTTGCATAACAATATCCTTTTCTATTAGTTAAACTAGTAATAAGCCCAAATAACATTGCCTTAGTTAAATTTCCTTCTTCTGCTAATATTGCAGGAATAATGTAAAATGTACCTTGATGTTTTTCTTGTGCCATATTTTTATTTTTAATGGAATTATATTATATGTTATTTTAGCAAAAATTTAAACCTAAAAATTTTTTAAGTGTAATCCTCTTCAGATAAATGCCCTATTTGCGTTATTGTTATAGGAACACCATCATCCATTAACTGCTTAGGAGATATTGCTATCCCGATAGTGCCCTCATCTTGCCCTGTAAGCGTTTTAACTTTCTTATGGGCATAAGATATACCTTCTCTTTTATACCACTGTTTAACACTATATATAGGTACTTTAAATAGTATTCCTTCAAAGGGGTCATAGTAATAAAATACCTGTGCCTTAGTGGATAGTATTCCTCCTTCCTTCCCCGTACTTGAAGTAGTTTCCATAAATAAATTACCTGTCATATGGTGCTGAAAGTCTGTTTTTACGTCAAAGAAAGTACTATTTAATTGTAAATCTTCTATATCCTCAATAAGTAAACCATCTACACCATAATGCTGAAATAATTTGTGCATAGATAAATCTAATACATCAATCGTTTCTGGTAAATTATTAAGATATTCAAATACTTTCTTTTCTCCCGCCTTCCCTAATTTAAGTTGGCGATTAAATGTTTGTGTACTAACCATATTATTTTACTGCATTAAGAAGTCTGTCTAATTGATTTTCAATAACCTTTTTCCAATACTTCTTTTCAGAAGCATTTAATTTTTTAAAATTAGTTTTGTCTAAATCTCTGATAGCTTTTTCCATCCCTAAAAATCCTTCAGCAATAACTACACACTCAGTAGAGAAACTTTTTCCAATTTTATTAAATTCTTCTACTAATTTTTTAGCCATAAAATGTAAATCAGCTAAAGTTGATTGTTCTATCATATCAGCAAAACCCTCTTCTATAGGAAAATTATCAACCATTTCATCAGTAACTACTACATCTGCTTCATCTCCTTTAAGATCAACAACTTTCTCTCTAAATTCTTCAGCAGTTAATTCTTGCCCTTTAATCTCTTCAGCAAGTTTTTCTCTTAAAGGTTCTGGTAAAGATAAGAAAGTGTTTAACTTTTCCCATCCTGTAAGATTTGACTCCATAAGAGTTTTCAAATTATCTTCAGCATATTCATAAATACGAATATTTTGATTAGCCGCTGTCATTGTTCTCCCTACTTTTTCTAAATACTCTGTCCACTGTTTTTGTGGTTTGTATTTAGCACGTTGACGTTTTAAAATCTCTCCTAACTTCATCACTCCACCTAAAAAATCCTGAGTAACTTTAGTCTCCATAGACTTGTACTCCGCCACATCAGCTTCAAACTCTGTAACTTCTAAAGCTTTTCCCATGTTTTGTTGGGTTAAATTAATAAATTATATTTTTCAGCTTCTTCTGTAGTTAAAATCACATCATAGTCCACTAGGTTATCTTTATCTCTAACGCCTGTAAACTCCATTACTTTACAGGTTTTTTTCCAACCTATTTTTTTAATCAGTTCTTTTAGCTTTATTTTCATGTTGCCTCCAATATATCATACTCTTTTAACTTTTTCAAGTTTTTTGGTCTACTATCACTTGCTTAGGACAGGTATTCTTATAAAAACACTGACTACAGCTATTATAGTTCGGAATAAAGACCCCCAATTTTATTATCTTGTCTATATTCGTAGCATTATTTAACCATCTTAAAATTGTTTCTTCGTCAAACATTGTTCCCCTTCTATACATTACTTCGTCATTTCTAGGGAAAATATTAAATTCAATTCCTTTCTCTTTTCTATCAAATAGCTTTCTAAAAGCAACTGCATACATTATGAGCTGAACATTATTAGATAAATTTTTATACTGACTCCTCCAATTTAAGCCCGCAGTTTTATAATCAACTATAATATCGTCTTCAGTAACCAAATCCATAATACCTTTTATAGTAATAGGAAAATTTGTTAATTTTATTTCAAATACTTCTTCAACTAACTTAGGTTGAATTTTATAAGACTCATTAGTCATATACCAAACAATAGAGTTTCTAGCTGATATAAACATGTCATTCCTAATTTTATTATTAAAAATATTATGCTTTTTTAATTCTCTCTCAAAAACTTCATCAAATTTTGATATAACTTCTGAAGATGGTAAATCTTTTCTACTCTTTATTTTTTGCTGGTAGTTAAACTCTAAAGCCGCATGAAAAGCAGAGCCATATATCATATAGATGTTTGGAGGTGGTTTTGGTAAACCATCTAAATAAGAATATTTGTACTGAAGAGGACAGGTCAAGAAAGTGCCAATCTGAGATGGTGATATGTGTTTTGGTTGCATATTGTTATATTTATATTATATTTTTTTATTAGAGAGACCACCATAACTATCTGTTTTTTTATGGCATTCTTTACATAAAGTTTGTCCATTGGTTACTTCAAATCTTAATTTTGGGTATTTAGAAAATGGTTTTATATGGTGGGCTTCTAAATTTCCTCCTCGTTTATCAGTACACTCCTGGCAAGTGTAATTATCTCTTTTAAATACTTTTCTTCTCCATTCTTTAAACTCTGCACTATTTCTAATTTTTAGTCTCCCAGGCGTTATGCCTCCTTTCCAAAAATGACATTTATCCCCAGATATTTTAGCTGCTAAACTAGGACACTTCTTACCAGTGTTCCAAACTTTTCTTCCTTTTAAACTTTTCTTTTGCTCGTCTGTCCATTTTCTACCTTTCGACCAAATGTTTACTCCTTTATGAGCACTACTCATTTTTTTCTTAGTTTTTTCAGAGTGTTTTTTACCAGTATTAATTAGTCTTAAATGCTCCTTTTGCTCTTCTGAAAGTTTAGAACCCTTTGCGGGCATAGTTCTTAGTTATAATACTCTTGATATTATAGAACATTTTTTAAAAATTATCAAGTATTTATATTTTTCTTGGGGCGTTATTTTGAAGCAAACATATTTTTAATTTGCCTTTTAAAATTCTACTAGCCCTTAAAATGTCTTTAATGGCTTTTGTGTCATTTGAGTTATACCATTTATTTTCCATATCTTGAAAAAATTCATCCTCTTTAGATATTAAAAAAATAAATTCACAAATACCTCTATCTCTATCTTTTAAAATAACTTCAACAATATCAATGTTGTTAGTTAATAGATAACAGGAAAATCCAAAATCTGTTGTAGAATAGCTATTTTCTGTAGACATAAATTTTATATTTTATTATTTAAAATTCTCCTTTTTCACATTGTAAGCACACTAATCCTAATTTCCTCCACATTTGTACTACCGCTTTTCTATCCTCTAAAATAAAGCTGACATCATAGTACTCCTTTATACAATTATTATAAAGTTCTTTTTTAATAACACAATCAGGTCTACTATCGTCTAGGGGGCGCATATACAGAATATCGTACTCAATATTATTAGTTCTAAGCCAATCAAAAGTTTGACTTTTATATATAATAGGACGGCAAGTTAATAATATTACTGTAGTTCCCTCAGCTATAAATAGCTCTATAATCTTTTTACACCATTCATTAGGAGTGTCTAAATGAAGCCTATCGTGAAATGCTTTTTTTAATCCTCTTACTTTAGGAGCAGTTAAATATTTTAGCCTATGGTCTACATTTGCTAAAGTACCGTCAATATCAACTATAATTGCTTTTCGTTTCATTTTTTAATGTTTTAAAAAAATTGGGTAATAAAAATTTCAATAAATGCTGTTCAACTAATACCTTTATTTCAGGGTCTAAAGTACTATTTATATAAACACTAAAAGATTGGGAATTATATACAATGTTACCCAGTGCCTAGCTACTTGATTGCTGAATAAGTTTATTTTGCTTTTTAGAGCCTGCCATAATTGCCCTTGCCACATTCTCAGGGGTATCTTTAATAGGCTCTACTATGTTTTGAGGCGGGCGACCTGCTTGTTTTTGGTGAGTATTTTTATTCATAGGCTATAGATTTGAAGAATAAGGTAATGATTTTATGTATTCTTCCATAAACTTCCAATCAGGCTCTCCTTTTTGATTAACAGGGAGTTTGATTTTTGTTGAAGTTAGCCTATGCCCAGTCCAACTTCTTCCAAAAGAAAACTTCGGTCTTTCTTTATCAAGAATTGCAACAAGAAAGAGTCCATTATACTTATTAAGTTTATCATTATAGCCACATGATGTTTTCCCACTCATCCCAATAAAATCTTTTTCTTGATATGTTGTATATCCTGCACTTCCCGCACCTAATTGTATAAAAACAATACAATTACCTTCAGAGATAAATTGTTCATTACTCTTTTTTGCACACATCATATCTAGCCCGTTAATATTTTTCTTAGCAGCAATATATGGTATTTCATCTCCCTGAGTTAATTCACCTGTTGTTCCCCCCTTGGTAGCTTCTATAGTAGGAAAGATATTGTTAATATTAAAATATTCCCACTTCTCTACCCCAAGAGAATAAGACTTATTTATAGCTTTAGAACCAATTTTACCACTAGTAGATTGCTTGCTTAATATTTTAAACGCTACGAAATCTCTAATAACATTAGAAAAATTATCATTTGTTAAATCACTATAGTCTGTTGACATATATGCTTCTGCACACCACTCATCTTCTGCTTTTATCTTTCTAGTAGCACTCAACCCAGCAATCTCTTTATTATTTACATAAGCGCTTAACCACTCCTTTTTAATGCCACTCCATTTTTCATCACAATCCACCCTCCCTTTGTCCTTTTGTTTTACAAAACCATCATTCTTGAAGTATCCAAAAAAAGTCTCTTTATTCTTTGGATGCGGATTGTGTGCCTCAAACACCAAAATACAAGTGACAACACCAATGGGATGAAAAAGCTCATTAGGCATAGAGAAAACAGCCTTTAGCGTATGCTTTTCAAGTAATCGCCCCCTTACTATTATAGGATCTTTTTTTGAAGAAACGACTGTTGACATTTGGCATATAGCTACACAAATACCACTCTTTTCTATGCACTCTAAAGAGTTTTCTATAAACTCAAGTTGTCCAGCTTCTCCTACGTCGTAAGGAGGATTGAGAAGTGCCTTTGTTGGTTTTTTCTTTTTGATTTCTTCTTTTAAGTCTTCATCAAAGCAATCTCCAAAATAGATATTACTTTTCCCGTCTCCTCTCATCATCATATTTGAACAGGCATGTGCAAACATATCTGCTCTTTTTTCAATTCCTATAAGTTGATTTGATTTTATTTCCTTTTGTCTTTTGAGGTCATTGTCTGATTTTTCTAGCATATACTTCATAGAAGATACTAAAAAACCACCTGTACCACAACAAGGGTCAAAAACTATATCGTTATCTTTAATCTCTGCTATATCACAAAAAAAATCGGCTACGTGCGTAGGTGTCAATACCAACCCTGTTTTACTATCACTTCCAGCGTATCTAATGAATTGTGTGTAGAATTTACCAAGAACATCATAAACATTCTTGTTTATATATGGCATGATATTGGTATTTATGTCATCTATTAAATCTCTTAAAATAGTGTTTTGTTCTTTTTTCTTATTCTTGGTAATTACTTTACTTCTAAAGGTATGGTTTGATTTGATTTTTTCATATTCTCTTAAAATAATCTCCATTTTATCATCACTAATCTTGTTTTTTCTAAAAATTCTTTTACAGGCTCCTAGCAACTCATCTAGTAGTACTATGTTTGGGTTGTAATCTTCATCGTCTTTATCGTGAGTATAATTATGGAAGGTGTTTGTGAATGAAATATCCTGTAATGCTACTAAGATTGAGCTAATCAAAGTGCATCTTTCAACTTCTGGTGTAGAATAGCTATGTAAGTTTTTGTTATACTCAATGGCTTTTTTAACCAATTCTTCCTCTTTAAGTGGTTTAGATTGTTTTTCAACAATTGAAAAAATAGATTCTGGGTCAAGAATAGTCTTATCGCTTATATCTTTATATGTGTGCTTTTCTTGAAGCCATAAAAAGTGCGATATCTTCACTTCTCTTTCGGTTTCTCCGCTGACTGCTATGGCTATAACATTAAAACTATCTTTTAAGTAATTAGCGTATAACAACACACCATCTACGGCACACCTTGAATACTGCTTCCTATCTTTACTTTGATGGTCTTTTGTGGAGGCTTTACACTCAATCACGATTAAGTTTCTTGGCTCATTTTTGAATGATATTATGAACTCTGGGTATCCACGACCACTACCTGATTTCGAAGCACTTTTTAAGAGTTTATCAATCTTTGGATTATCTGATTTTTGCTCCTCAATAACAATAGAGCTGTCATCATAGTACCCACGCTTCCTCAACATATCACGAACAAGATTTTCAGTCTTTCTTTCGTTTAATGTGTTTTCACTCATGCTATTAAGTCGTTATATTTTAGTCTTTTCCCAACCATACTATACATTATACTGGACATTTGAAACATGGTATCTAAAGAACGAGTATTGTGTCGCCCTGCAAATTCACTTACATACTGACCAAGATGTTTTTTACTCATATGATGGTGTGTGCCATTGTAACCACGTTTCAATAAAGCCCAGAAACTTTCTATACCGTTTGTATGTGCCTGATCTCTTACATATTCACCAACGCTATGACTAACTGAATCGTGATTGTATCCGTTCATGTTTAAATATCCCCTGTGGTCGTCTGTCATTACATTAGAGCCTGTTTCTACTGTTTCGTTTATAAACCCCTGTAATTCAGCCTTTGTCGTCTTATCGAGTGTTTGAGCTACGATTTCCCCACCTCTTTGCTTAGCTCCGATAACTGCCTGCTTTCCAACAGCCCCACGACCTGCTTTCAACCTCTTATTAGCATGTTTGTTTCTCTCCTTACCTCCAAAATAAGCCTCATCCACTTCAATAGTTCCTGAAAGCTTGCCTACATTGCTCTTGTAAGTTTCTCGAATCCTCATTGCTAAATGCCAAGCAGATTTCTGAGTTATATTTAAATCACTTGCCAATTTTGTACTAGCAACACCTTTTAAACTTGTCGTAAGAAGGTAAATGGCGATTGCCCAAATCCTAAAGCCTAAATTGCTTCCCTGCATGATTGTGTCGGTCTTTGTACTAAAATCCTTTCTACAATCCTTACAGCGCCATGATCTTGCTTTAGTTTTACGCTCTGAGATTCTTGAGGAATTACAACTTGTACATTTTATTTCATCATTCCAGCGAGTTTTTATAAACCATTCCTCGGCTGATTTGTTATCGGGAAACATCGATGTGATTTGTAGGATAGAGATTTTCTGCCTTTGCTTAGAATTGCTCATTTGTTGTTTGGTTACTTATGGGGCAATCTTACCCAAATTGAAGATAAAAGTCAAGTAAATGGGTAACATTGTATATAATTCCCAAAAGATTCTAATCCAATTAATTCCTGACTATGTATTTTATTTACAAACATTTGCTGAGTATCAGGCCCCATTGATAATATCTCTTCTTTCAGAACAAAAGCAAAAGACGGGCCTCTCCATCCCAATATAGCTAAACACCTATCAGCATTACCTTCTCCTGATAATACATTTGCCATTAATTTACTTACAATTTGTTCCATAGTATAATTATTATAGAAGCCCTACCCATTTTTGAATAGGGCTTCTGAGTTCTATTTCAGAATCGATTTTCTAATTAGAAAGATTATCAAATACCAAATTGAAAGGTAAATGAATCCTACTAATATAACACCAATAAAAAATCCAAGTCCTATAGCAAAATCATAGAACTTACTCGCTTCTGAAATAGCAAACAGGATACCCGCTCCTGCAAAGAAAGCCATCATCCATGCGTGTATTGTGGTTAGTAATACTGCAAATTTTTTGTCGAACATATATTTAAAGTTAAATAATAAGCTTACAAATTTCTTCAACCCTATCTTCTATCTCTACAGATTTAAGAACATAATAATCTAATCCCCAATCTGAAAAGAGTTTTAAATAAGTTTCATGCAATGCTTTTTGAAAAGATTCATCTACGCATCTAACACCATCATCTTCTAATTTTAAAACATTTGGAGGAAAATAAATTATTTTGTCATACTGTTTATTTCCTACTAACTCATTCTTAATTAAATTTATAATATTCTCTTTAGATGATTTTTTTATAGTATCATTTAAAGCTGTATATACTGCAATACTCATAATTCCTCTATCAGCTATAAAACCCTCAGAACACTTAAACTCTCCAACATACTGGTAAGCAAGCATCCATATTTGACTTTCAAATGTGGCTCCTTTATCTAATTCAAAACCAGCCTTTAAAGCTTTTCGAGCAGCTTCTTCAATAAAAGTCACTCCTAATTTTTTTGCCACAAGTTCTCCTATAGTAGTTTTACCTGTGCTCATTGCTCCTTCTAATGCAATTTTCATGTATTATTTATTAAGTTGTTTAATTAATTCTCTGATCTGATCTATTAGCTCAAACATTTCTTTATGTTTTAAAGCTATATCCTCCACCTGTTTTTCAATAGACAGTAGTTTCTCTTCGCTTAATGTTGGTTCTTCTTCAGGCATAGTTATTTAAGTATGATTGTAGGAAACTTTATCTCGGTGAATTGAATGTTCTTTCCAGTATATTTCTCCTTCCCGCATTTATCACATCTCTCCCATCCAAGCATGAAGTAATCGCCTTCTATGAATGAGTATTTATGTTTACAGAATATTCTTTTTAGTATTTTCATATTATTTGATTACAAACTTTAATTACTTCCTCTCTCGTAGTCACACGCATCACTTCATAACACTCTATTGCTTCTATTTGATTAGTTATTTTCCATATTCTGAATTCTTTATTCTTGATTGCATCCCTCTCGACATAGCATAGTCTTTCGCGGAGTCTATATTTTACTTCCGCTAGCTTTTCCAGCACCTCAAAGTCTTCATTTATTGTTTCCATTATTTCCATAGATTATCTTCGCTTTCAACCCTTGCTCTTCCAGCTTCATAAGAGCAATTATCCTCATGGTCGTCTTTAATGTCTACCTTTCCACAATATTTACATACTTTTATTTCATTTTCCATTTTAAATGGGTTAGATGTTATTTATTAAGTAGTTTTAACAGGGCTTCTATTCTTGTCTTTGGTCATAATGTTGGGGTTATTTTTCCACTAAATCAGGAAAGTATTTTTTATCCTCACCTTTCCCTGTAGTTTTACAATTTTTATAATCAACAATGTATGTTTTACCATTTAATTCACAACCGCCTGCGAATCTTGCAATAGATAGCTGAGAATTTATCCAAGTATCATAAGGTATTCTGTGTTTTCCTTTATTGTCTTTAGTCATAATATTTATCCAATTATTAGTCTACTAAATAACAAACCACAACTACAAAAGCAAAAATAGCCAATATTATAATAGCTAGTACTAATAAAAAAACTGTGATAATTTTCATAATTAACTATTAAAATAATTCTAAATATTTAGCTCTGTTCTCTTTGCCTATCCTTTCAATTAATAAAACTACATCCGCTAGAGCTTCATAATACCTCCCATCATTTAATATTAAAGGCTCCATATTATTTAATACTTGGGCTAATGTTTCTTGTCTTGCGATTGCTTTAGCTTGCTCTAATGTTTTATTACTTACGCATCCTGCTAACAGTAATACAACGAGTAAGCTGACAATTAATTTTTTCATACTATATTGGTTATTTAAATAGTTATGCACTCCATCCTAAATGATATTTATCAGAATCTTTTTGTTTTAAAACATATTCACAAGTTTCTACAACTATTTCAAGACACTCTATTAAATAATCATACTCTTCAACATCATTTATTATAGCATATATCTGGGGTTCTTTTTCTCCTGAAAAGGAAAATTGTTTAAAACCTTTAATAAACCCAAATATTTTTAAAGGCTCTTTCATATAAAATTCTCCATAGCCATTTGAATAGCTTGCAAAAGAAATTTTAGGGTTTTTCAATTTTCGTGTTAAGTAAGATTTTCTTTCTTCATTAAATATCTCTAGTGCCTCTGTAGCCTTAGAAGGAGTTTTATCTTTAGCAAAACTCTGAGTATCAAATTCTATAGCTCTAAAAGCCCCACTTGTTTTTATTATTTTTTTCAACTGATAAATAGCATCCTCAACTATTTTTTTAGCTTCTTCCCAATCAGGTCTAAAATGATATTCACCATCTGGAGGGCTAAATATGTCATATAACTTAATAGACATTAATTTATATGACATATTATTAAATCCTCCACTATTATAAGAACTTCTAAAATAGCCTATTTTCCAATAATTCTTAGGGTGTTTTTTAGAGTCTATGTTTATAGTCTCATCTTCATTCTCTAATTGCCCATACTTATCTAGCCCTAAACCTAAAGCAATCTTATGATCTTTTTCTCTGATAATCTCTTTTTGATCTTCCGTAAGGTCTCCGTACTTCTCCTTTTTTAATTTTTTTATTTCTTTGTCCCACAATTTATCTGACTTTTCGTTATACTCATCCATCAAGGCCTGAGCATTATCAAAGTTTTCAAATCTGTGAAGTGATACATCTAGTCCCATAGTTATACTGGTTAATTAAGATATTAATTCTAAATTTACTCCATATTCTTTACATTTTTTAACTATCTCTCTTATTCCTTTAATCCCTAGATTTTTTATTAACTTTAATTCTGAAACAGGCATGATTTGTAATTTTTCTAATGAAAAAATATTTGAATATATTAAAGCTTTATAAGCTCTTTCTGATAAATGTAAAACTTCAATAGGTGTTTGCTCTTTAAATATATTTCCTAATTTTTTATTATTATCCTTTTTTAAGAGTAAACATAATCTAGCTTCTTCAATTTTTAAATCTTCTCTAAGCTTCTTTACCAATTTTAATTGCTGATCTAACGTAACCATAATTTTATTTGTTAGGAATAAGTATATGTAAATTTTCTTCCACATTTCCTAGAGTCTCTCCTTTTGCTACTCCTATAACTGATATGTCATCAATAGTGTTTAAAGTAGATTTTAAATAAAAAGTTCCTTCTGCCTTATCAAATTCTACTGTATATGTAGTATTATCTTTCTTTATTAAATCTTGATAATAAACTTCTCTTCCATTTTTATCTTTAATATTTATATAAGTTAGCAATTTAACTTCTTTAAAGCTGTAATTCTTTACCGCACCAGAAGGAATATCTTTCGGCTCAGTAACCAGTATTTCTAAAGGACATACAGTTATGTCTTTAAAAATCCAATCTACCATTAGAACCCTACAAACTTTCTTTTCAGCCTTTATTAAACCTCTAAATTTTGTTTTCATAATGTTATTGTTTAGGATATAAAACAACTGCGTCTTGAATTGAAGGGTCTGGATCACACTCATCTTCTTTTAACTCTTTCATATACTCGTCTTTATCGTGTACTTCTCCATAAACACAATCGCTTTCTGGAATGTAAATAACTCCGCCTCCCCAACTATCAGCTAAAGGAGAATAACAATTACCTTCTGAATCAGAAGACATAATAACTTCCGCTTCTGGATCTTGTTTTACTAAGTCTTTAATTAAATCTTTTACTTTCATTTTTATAGGGTTAATTATTGTAATAAGTATTGTTTTTCAGCCTCTCTCCAATCAGAATGTATATCTGCACAATTCCATTTTTCATCTATTGTTTTTCTATAAGCTACTTCTAGAAATTCTTTTCCCGAAATTATAATTTTTCTAATTATTACCATTATTATTAATTAAGTAATGCTTGTTCAATATATTCAACAACTCTATCGTCTTTGCCTCCTATATGCCAATCTGTAATTTTACTTGTTGGTAAACCTTCACCATCTTCATTATAATTTTTTCCATCTTTATAATTATAAAGCGTTGCTATTCCTGCGGGAGTTTCTATATACCATTCTGCGTCAGTCTTATAATCATCCCCATTACTACTAGGAATTCCAAATACTTCTTTTATTTTAAAATAAGATACTTCAATATTTTCTACTAAACTTGTTCCGCATACTCTTTTTAATACTTCTTCCGATTTTACTAATTTTCTTACTTCTGCGATTTGCATTACTTTAGACATTTCTTTTTGGGTTATTTAATTTATTTATGCTTACATTATAATATACTTTTTCAACTTTTTCAAGTGTTTACTCTTGTTTTAATGTAAATATATTGTTTAATATTTATTGTGTTATGGTCTTGCAAATTTATTTAGCATAATATATTATAGAAGTGTAATTTAACTCTATATTATGCTAAGTGAAAAACAACTAACTGCTAGAAGTAAAGGGGGTAAAGCTAAAGCTGAAAAAATATACAACCAATATCTAGCTAATCCTAATATCTGTTTATATTGCAAAAACCCTATATTAAAAAACAATAATCAAAAGCTATCAGATGTTAAGCTTAAAAAATTCTGTAATCACTCTTGCTCTGCAAAATATAATAATAAATTTAGAAAGAAATGGAATCAATGTAAAATATGTAAAACTCAAATATCTAAACCTAGAAATAGATGCAATAATTGTCTAACAAAGTATGTAAGTAAAATTGGAAATACTACTAAAGGAGAGTCAACTCCAGAAAAAATTAGAGGTAATGCTAGATATGTTTATAAAAAAACATATAAAAAAGTAGTATGTTTTAAATGCTCTTATAAAAAATTTATAGAGGTATGTCATATTAAACCTGTAAAAACATTTGACAATAGCACACCAATTCATGTTATAAATAGATTAGACAATTTAGTGCAGCTTTGTCCTAACTGTCATTGGGAATTTGATAATAATTTAATTACTATCAAACCTACAACTAAATAGTACGGGGTGGAGCAGTAGTAGCTCGACTGGCTCATATCCAGTAGGTCGGCGGTGCAAATCCGTCCCCCGTTCCCAGAAGAATGCGGGTTCGATTCCTGCCCCCGCAACCAAAAAAACCCTTTAACCACAACACATGACATAGTTATTCTTAACTAAAAAATCATGTCCAGAACTTACAAAGATCGCTTTTATTGTGGTTATTGCGATTACGATTGGGAAAAGCAAAATAATTGGGGTGTAGGTGAAAGTGGTTGTAGAGCATTCCTGAAAAAGTATACAAATAGAAAGCTGCGTAGATATTCAAAAGGAGTACATAGGGGTTTTAGAAGTAGACACTGCGATGGAGATATAGCAGATGGGGGAGCATATAAAAAAATGTTTATTACTGTTTGGGATGTTTGGTAAAAATATCTTGCAAATTTTTTTAAACTATCTATAATAAAAATATGCACAACATACACACACAACTCAGCTCGTTATATCTATGCTTTAGCCCTTAGAGGATGTGTGTTTTGATATTTGAAATACGATACACGCCCTCAAAGAAAGGGCGTTTTTTTATGCTTGAGTAGCTCATTAGTAGAGCACGCGGTTGAAGCCCGCGGTGTAGTGGGTGCAATTCCTACCTCAAGCACCAAGCGGGAGTAGCCGAAATGGTAGAGGCAACAGGCTTAGACCCTGAAATTTGAGAGTTCAAGTCTCTCCTCCCGTACCAAGCACTTGTAGCCAAGTGGTAAGGCTGTGGATTGCAACCCCACTATCGTCAGTTCGATTCTGACCAAGTGCTCCAAATATGCGTGGATATGCAAGCGGTTCAAAGCATACAGTCTGTAAAACTGTCGCCTTTAGGCTTCGGTGGTTCGAATCCACCTCCACGCACCAAATAAGCTCTCCTAGCCCAAATGGTAGAGGCAAAGGACTTAAAATCCTTACAGTCTCGGTTCGAATCCGAGGGGGAGCACCAAGCTGGTGTAGCCCAAATGGTAGAGGCAGTAGCTTCAAATACTACAAAGTGGTGGTTCGAATCCACCCACCAGCACCAAGGAAGGATGGCCGAGTCTGGTTGATGGCAATAGTCTTGAAAACTATAAGGTGTAAAAGCCTCCAGGGTTCAAATCCCTGTCCTTCCTCCAAAATTAGGAAGATAAATTCAGATAGGCTGAAGAATTGTAAGAACTGCGAGGTTTACCCCTTACGGTGCAATACCGTTGTCTTCCTCCAAAATAAAAAGCTTGCAAATTTTAAAAGAATAATATATATTATTTATCGAAAATAGATAAAAAGTAACTACTAATAAATGAAAACTTACGTCTCAACCATTACGGAAGGGAAACAAGATCATGCCAATGGCCCTATATGGCTGTTGTCTAGTCTAGCGTAAATTTTTATTTAAAAAATAGTTAGACTAGAGAGCGACCATAAAGGTATCGCTCTTTTTTTTGTTCTTTGACATCACGGGGAGACATGTTCCAAGGTAGGCGAAAGATACTTGCAATATTTTTGTGATGGGTTCGATTCCCATTCTCTCCACCAAATTCGTGAGGATAGCTCAGGGGTTAGAGCAGCGGGTTGTTAACCCGAAGGTCGGTGGTTCAATTCCACCTCCTTACGCCAACAGGGTGAAGTGTTTATGGTTGCACAGGGGTCTTGGATACCTCAAGAGAAGGTTCAAATCCTTCCATCCTGACCATAGATGAGTCGTATAACGGTCAATACGCCTGTCTGATACACAGGTAATGAAAGTTCAATTCTTTCCTCATCTACCAAGGACTGATAACTCAATGGCTAGAGTATCTGGCTCTTAACCAGAGAATGAAAGTTCAAATCTTTCTCAGTCCACCAAAGGGGAATAGTTTAATGGTTAGAACGCTAGTCTTATATGCTAGTAGTGACAGTTCAATTCTGTCTTCCCCCACCAAATACTGGAAGGTAGCTTAATAGGTAAAGCACTCCTCTCATAAGGGAGCAGATATAGGTTCAATTCCTATTCTTCCAACCAAAGGGAATTAGTTTAATGGTAAAACGCTGGTGTTACATACCAGTTACGTCAGTTCGATTCTGTCATTCCCTACCAAGCCTATATCGCATAGAGGTCGATTGCACCAGTTTTGTAAACTGGCGGAGTAATCCCACAGTGGTTCGAATCCACTTATAGGCTCCATTCTGTTGATAGTGGTGTAAAGGCAGCACGAGAGTTTGTGGCACTCTAAGTGGCGGTTCAAGTCCGCTCTATCACCCCAAATAATCAGGAGCGGTGTATCGGTTACACGCCTGGCTTTGAACTTGCAAAACATTCAAAGCTATTATATAATTAATACATGCCTCATAAAGACCCTACAAAAAGAAAAGAGTATCACAAAGCGTACCATAAAAAATGGTATGAGAATAATAAACTAGCTAGAGTCAAACAAATAAAAGCTAGAGAAAAAGATATTAAAAACTTTGTAAAATCTTTAAGGGTAAAGTGTGTAGAGTGCGGAGAAACTCATATAGCTTGTTTAGACTTCCACCACAAAAACCCTTCTGAAAAAGAAATAAACCTAGCAATCGTACATCTTCAAGGCTGGGGAAAAGATAGAATTTTAAAAGAAGTGGCTAAGTGTATTGTATTATGCTCCAACTGCCATAGAAAACTCCACTACAGTAATCTGGGATAGTCAAATGGTAAGACGCTAGACTTTGAATCTAGAGATTGAAGGTTCGAACCCTTCTCCCAGAACCAATTTTTCGAACCCTTCTCCTAGAACCAAGCTCCCGTAGACAACTGGTTAAGTCGCAGGGCTTTCATCCCTGAAAAGCAAGTTCAATTCTTGTCGGGAGTACCAAGCAAGTGTAGTTCAATGGTAGAATAACAGATTCCAACTCTGAAGATGTGGGTCCGATTCCTACTGCTTGTGCCAAAAATAAGCTTCCTTAGTTTAATAGATAGAATAATGCTCTTCTAAAGCATAGATGTAGGTGCAATTCCTACAGGAAGTACCAGATAATCAGAGTTCGATTCTCTGTACTCCTACCAAGCTTCCTTAGTGTAATGGATAGCACATTCGCCTTCGAAGTGAAAGATGAGGGTTCAAGTCCTTCAGGAAGCACCAAGGGTTGTTAGCTCAGTTGGTAGAGCAGTCGCCTTTTAAGCGAAAGGTCCAGAGTTCAATCCTCTGACAACCCACCAAGGGCGTATCGTATAATGGTCATTACATCAGATTGTCGATCTGAATATCGGAGTTCAATTCTCCGTATGCCCGCCAAATAAGTGACAGTAGCTCAACTGGTAGAGCGGCTGGCTTCCACCCAGCAGGTTGCGAGTTCAATTCTCGTCTGTCACTCCAAATATTGACTATAAGTATTTTATTACTTATAGTGTTTTTGTAATATAAATATAACCCAATAAAAATGTACAAAACAGCGGAATCAATCACTCCCAAACATCCTGATAAACTCTGTGACAGAATTTCTGATGCTATTTTAGACGCTTGTTTAGAACAAGACCCTGATAGTAGGGTAGCGATAGAAACTATGGGAGGTCACGGTATTATCACTATTACAGGAGAGCTTACTACAAAAGCCTATGTAGACATTAGAAAAATTGTTCAAAGCATTACAGGAGATAAATATGGTGTTCAAGTTAATGTTGTGAAGCAAAGTTCTGAAATAGCTAATGGAGTTGATGTAGGTGGCGCAGGAGATCAAGGTATTATGGTAGGGTATGCCTGTGACGATAATGAAGAAATGATACCCCAAGAATTATACTTAGCTAGAAATCTTTGTAAGTATATCTATAGACAATATCCTCAAGACGGAAAAACACAAATTACTATTAATGAAAAAGGACAAATAACTGCCGTAGTAGCTAGTTTCTGTAATGTAAGTAAAGAACAATTATATACACTTGTTTCTAATTGGCTGTCTAATAAAGAATATATTGAAGATAATCAAGTACATCTTAATCCTGCTGGTGATTGGAATATCGGAGGATTTGAAGCGGATGCAGGAGTAACTGGTAGAAAATTAGCTGTAGATAATTATGGCCCTCAAATTTCTATTGGTGGAGGAGCTTTCTCTGGTAAAGACCCATCTAAGGTAGATAGAAGTGGAGCATATATGGCTAGAAAAATCGCTGTAGATTTATTACGCAAAAACGACTCTAAAGAAGTTATAGTAAAATTAGCTTATGCTATAGGAGTAAGTCATCCAGTAATGGTTACAGCTATCATTGATGGTGCAGAAAAAGAGTTAAATTCCGAAGATTACGATTTAAGTCCTGACGGAATTATTAAACTATTATCTCTAAAAGAGCCTCAATATACTGAAACTGCTCAATGGGGACACTTTGGAAATAAATTTGAATGGGATATTTAAAATCCTTTTTTCTTAAAACAATTTTCTCCTGATAAAACAGTATTAAAGAAAGGGAGTAGATATTTTTCTTCTCCCACTCCTAAGTTTAATTTACTTAAATCGTGATACTGACTATGCCAAGGTAATGCGTAGCTGCCTATCCTATCTATGCTTATTTGTAATCCTCTCCCACTACCATCACAATAACAGCAATTTAAAGGAATAGCGTAAGTTAAATTTACAAAAGTAACATGAAACATAGTAAAATCATCTCCTATCGCTAAAGGTAACGCTACAGGTCTATTTCCTAATAATTCACTTCTAACCCACAAAGCTGTTTCAACACAATTAATAGCCTGTCCATATCTGTCTAACTTTAATTCTGGTTCAGGGAATTTTTCTTCTAAGTCTTTTTTATTTATTATTTTTGACATATTTATCCACGTTTTACATTTCTTTTAATTATATTTAATAGTTGTCTAGGCAATTTAGATACATCATGGCACACTACTGCTTGAGGATAGTGCTTCGTAACATAACTAGTTTTAATACCCACTCCTATAAGGGCCGAACGCTGAGAACCTTTTTTAATTTCTTCGCTAAGAGAAAAACTTTCGGCGGTTATAAATCTACTTGGTAATCTTTTTCTATCTTCTTCTAAAATAGCATTAGATTCTGGGTTAGGTCTACCATCAGATAAAACTATTAATATACGTTCTCCCTCTCTTTTAGATAAAGTATAATTAGCTCTATTGATAGCATAAGCATCACTAGTACCACGAGCCCTCCAAGACTTAGTTTGAGGTATTATAAACTCTATGTTTCTTTTAATGGCCCAAGTAAAAGCTTCATCATATTTTTTATAAGTTCTAAAAGTAGTATTAAACCCGCGGATTTCAAAAGGTATATTTACTTTATGTAATACTTCCGCCAATAAGACTGCTGCTTCAGTACTATTTCTTATTCTATCCCCGTACATACTCCCACTCTCATCTATTAATAAACAAACTGAATACGTTCTATGCTGTCTTAAAATTCTTTTATTAAAAAGTCTTAAATTTTTACACCTAAATTTATATAATTGCTTTGTACTTAATTTACCGTATTTAAAGGAACCTCCAAATCTTCTATGATTATTATCAATTAAAATACTATCCAATTTTTTTGTAAAAAATAATAAATAGGGTTTTATACTTTCATATAAAACTTCATAAGGAATTTTATCTGTTTCAAATACATTATCACCAAAATAAAGATCAGAGTCTTGTAAATTGGGTAAAGTATTTGTAGCACAATCTTTATGGTCATCTATATCTTCAGGGTTATCTAAAGAATCGTAAAAAGATTGACCCTCTTGGCTATTTAAAGACTCGTCAATCATTCCATTATCTTTTAAAGCATCTAGCATTTCAGATATATCCATAGCACTATCCAAAGCTTTTTGTAGCTCCTCTGAATTTTTAGGTTGCTCTTGTTGGTTATTATCCCCTTCTTGTTTTTTATCCTGTTTTTCTTCTTGTTTTTTATCCTGTTTTTCTTCTTGTTTTTTATCCTGTTTTTCTTCTTGTTTTTTATCCTGTTTTTCTTCTTGTTTTTTATCCTGTTTTTCTTCTTGTTTTTTATCTTTTTTATTTTTACATTTCTTTTCAGGAGGAAGTAACTCTTTAAAAACAGGCCATACCTTTTCTTTAACAAAATTATTTAACTTCTCCATAGAATCTTGCGTAGCGGCTTCTTTAAATAAATAACCATGTTTTGCATTAAACTCTTCAACTTTTTTATTTAAAAATTTTGGTTCATATCCCCAAGGCTCAAAATACATATTTACTAATAAATTATCATGCTGTTTTAATTTCAGTATATTATCCCCTTGCTTAAAACGATCCCAAGCGTTTACAGACACTCTTGAAAAACTATCATAAGTACCAGGCATCCTTTCCATCATTAATGATTCTACTCTTAAATTCTCTAAGCAATTTATTAATTTAGCGTATTCTTTTGCGGGGTGTGGAATAACTCCTAAATCACCAAGGTCTACTTGCCCTGTATAACGAGCATGTGAAACCTCATGTAGTAATATTCCTATAATCGTAGGCTTAGACAAAGTTTTAATTCCCACAGGTCCAGATACAGGATAATAAATTGTATTTAAAGAAGGACTATAAGCCCAATCTGGCCCAACCTTAATTTTAATATTATCTATATTAGCGGTAGATTTTACTAAACTAGTCATTCTTTCGCCTACTAAGGCTAACTTTCTTAGTTCCACTTGTTGTTCATATGCAATATTCATAGAAAGTTAATTTAAAATGGAATACTATTTACTTCTTCTCGTTCTAATTTTTCTGTTGTTTCTTCTACATTTAATTTTTCTGATGTTTCTTTAGCTGGTGTTTCTTTAGCCGTTGATTGATTAGAATTATTTAATAATTCTTCAGCTAACTTTTTTACTCTCTCATCTGCTGCTTTTGCTTTATCCTCTACTTCTTTCGCTTCCTTAAACTTTAAATGCTGTTCATCATCTTTTTTATTACTGTCTAAAGTTTCTCCATCTCTAAATAATTTATTTAATTCATCTTTTATTTTTGAAACCTCTTCAACTTCAGCTCTGTCAATTACTGACATTTCAGCAGCTTCTTTTAAAGTCAAAATATCTGAAAGCTGTATCCAATCTATTAATTGTCTTGTTGAACATACTGTAAGTATATCTTGGTCAATATTTCCCTCTCTTAAAATATTCGCAAATTCAACCATTCTTTTTAATACCCCTTTATTAGAAGTTTTTACCGTGCCTAATTTTCTTGATACACCACTTCTAGCCTCTAAAATACTAATTTCCATTTGCGCTGACGGGTAATCAAAAGGTACTATTTGGAATCTATCTTTTTGAGCTTTATTCATTTCTTTTGTACCTGCATAATCCTCACTAGGATTCATAGCGGCAAACAATCTAAAATTAGGATGCCTTTCAATTTCTTCTCCATTATTTAAATCTAATATCAATTTTGCATCATCATCTAAAATACTATTAATAATAAACATCACCTCAGGTAAGGCTGTATTTATTTCATCTAATAAAAGCCAATATCCGTGTTTCATTGCTTCTGCTAAAATACCATTTACCCAATAAGTACCTTTATCATTTAATAATTGTCTTCCTGCTAAATGTTCAATATCTGTTGATCCAGTTATCTGAATTCTCTTATAAGAGTTATTAGTTAAACTAGATAGATATTTTACTAGAGCAGTTTTACCACAACCTGTAGGGCCAACAAATAATAAGGCTTTATTTTTTAATACTCCCGCCATTATTTTTTTAGTGGTTTTGTCTCCAACACCTTTAATTAAAAATCCTTTATCTAGGATAGGTACATATAACCCTTTACTTTGATTAACAGGGAGGGTAAGACCCTGAAAGGTAACTTCTTTTTTCATAGTATATTTTTATATTAATTAACTTTTTATCTCTCCTGTTGCTTGTACGTCTGACCCATCTGGAATAATTTCTAAAGAATCTTCAATATATCCCACGTCTGCTTTTTGGCTGTGTAATACATTTACTCTCTGACTTACTACATCTAATACGCTATTTACTGATCTCCAAATATATAAAGATTTTTCATAATGTTCTTCTAAAAAATCTCTTTTAATTCTTTGTTTAAAAATTTGCCTATCTATTTCAGCTTTGACATTATCTACTGTAGCCTTAATCCCTTTAGTTTTTAATAATTCAGGAATAGAAACTCTTAGATTGCCTTTTCTTAACTTAATCATACTCTCCATAATACGCATATTTTTTCCAGCTCTAGCGATCATATCTGCTAAATTTTCTTTTAATAAAGCTAAATTACCTGCTATTCTACTCAATTCTTGTGGAGTATACTCTCTAAAATCTTTTGAGTTAGGCCCAGTACCTCTTAGAATATCCATATAGGTTCTAACATTACTTAGTACCTCTCTATCCCTATCAGGAATTTCATTAGCTTTAAGCTCTTTTAAAGTGTTTTCAATAACTTCTTTAACTGTAATTGTTTTAGGTTCCATATGTTTTATATTAAGATTATTATTACTATTCCTATAAGGCTCAATAACATTATAAGAAGCCACAAAATTGACGCTTGTTTATGTTCTTCAGCTTTACCTCTATAGTATTCTGCCAAAGCTTCTAAAGGTTCATCATTTACTTTATTTGCTTCCTCTATTAATTTAAATATCGTTTCCATGTCTACATTATAATATACTTTTTCAACTTTTTCAAGTTTTTATTCTTGTTTAAAACAACTATTATTTTATAACCCAACCTAAAAAATTTTTTATATCTAATAGTTATTTCCTTTTACTTTTGATAAATCTGGGGCTGAAAATGCTTGCGCTTCCTCTTCACAATACACTCCTACTAATTCTACTAATTTCAATACAGCTCTACTATAAGCTCTTTTGTCAGCCATAGCATATCTATAAGCCCCGTCTATAGTTCCATATTCTTTATAAATATTTTTATTTACCCCTCCACTGTCTAATACATTTTCTTTTCTTCCTGTATTTAATCTACTAGCCTCTCCTGAACCTCTAACCCAATTATCAGGGTCTATGTCTTTTTTATAACCTACCCAAATATTTACTGCATGTTGCTGTAAATTACTATCATTAGGAGTAACTTCTGTTTTAAAATTCTTTTCTACTATCTTTTCAAAATTCGCTAATTTTTGAATACCAGACAATTTTATAATTGTCATTCCACTTTTTTGAAATAAATCGGATTCGTCAATAGCTGAAAGTAGTTTTTTCTTCTTAGCCTTACCCGAAGCATCTCTACCAATATACTCCAAGTCCGTTAGTGAATTTTTTGTCATTTTTTTATTTGGTTAAATTAATTTAGTTATTTTTAAAAATTTAATTATTTCACTCCCTTCCACTCTAATTTTACCACTAATCTTATTCCAAGGTTTACCGTCATGTATTCCTTTAATACTAGTACCTGTAGTTATCTTTGCAATCTCTTTTCTAAAACCTAATCTATTTGCACTAGACGGTTTCTTTTCTGTAACAAGGTTGTATATAGAAGCATAGCCATTTATATCTGGTATTAATTTTAAATCAATTATTTCTACCAAAGTATACTCTTTATTCGGGTCAATTTTTGTAAGCATATGCTGTAATTAAATAATATTCTGCATATAGTATAATAAACTTTTTCAACTTTTGCAAGTTTTTTTATTTTTTATCCTCTTCAGCATAAACTTTAAATGCTCTCTTATTCCAATTAAATACTCCAATTTCTTTATAAGAGAGCATCATAACCTTTCCTTGTTCATCTATTACTTTAAGAGGCTCGGGCATCATATTGATAACATACCACCAATCTGAAAAGCACATTTTATTATCTATTTTTAAACCTTTCTTTTCGTAAGATACTTGTTCTTCATATACTTCGAAAGAAGGGTACTTAAAATTATCTTTATTAAACTGGTGCATAATCATATTAAAACCCTTTTTTGTCATCCCCGATAAACTATCAGGCTTTAAGGCAAACAAAAGCTCTCTACCTGTGTCATCAAAGCCTCCCATATCTCCTTTGAACTCATCTGTCATGAGTCTTGCTCCTGGATAAATAGCAAATACTGTTCCTCTAGTCATAATTATTTTTGGTTAATTAAATTTTCTAATTTATCTGCCCAATATTCTCTACTTTGTTTAGCTCTTAAAGTACTGCCATGTCTTATAGACAGAGACATAGCATAAATACTACCTATGGACAACCTACAAGAAAAGCAAGTTTCCTTACTACTGTCTACATACTTAGCAAGTTCAAATTTTCTTTTACAATGTTTACATTTCATAATTATTTTTGGTTAATTTTTATGTTTTTTATGATAGCCTACTCCTGTATGTATTCTAGGATTCTCAAATATTTTTTCTAATTGCTCGTCTGAAACTCCTTTTCTGAAAAGCTGTGTCTTGCCGCTTTTAGGATGATGTATGCAAGTACCTACAGTTCCAGTTGTGCAGTAAAAGTTTATTCTATCTTTATTCTTCAGAAAACTAATCATTCTATTAGGCTTTTGATACTCTAAAAATTTCCAATCATACTTGCCAGCTATTTTTAAAACCTTTTCAGCGTTTTTATGTAATTTAGGTATAACTAATTCTGTATCTTTTGGAAGAATTGTAACGCTCTCCTTAACAGGCAAAACAGATTTAGGCTTTTTAGATTTACTCCTTAACATAGAGGATACTTCCTGAATGCTTAAAACTAAGCCAACTCCTGCAACCACCCCCACTATCAAATATTGTATTTTCATATTAATTTTCTATTATTGAATAAGTTACGCTCTGAAATTCTAATCCATTTCCCATTGAGCTGAAAAGTAATAAGCTTCTTTTTTAGTACACCACTTGGTAGTTACTTCACAACCTTCATGAATAAATTTATAATGGCTTTTCTTAAGCATGTAAGCATAAGTTAGAAATATAACTATCTGTAGGGTTTGATCCACTTAACTTTTCATCACATTTTAGACAAACTCCGAAATCTAAAATATAACTTTTTTCGATCTCCTGAATAAATTCTCCGCCACATTCAGGACATTGCATAACTGGTGGACTTTTTCTTGTTGTTAACATAGGATTTGAGGTTAAAAAATATGTTATTTAGTTAAGTATGTGTTTAATTATTTTTAATTTTTGTAAAACATTAATATCTTCTGAAGTTACTTTTTTTCCTTTAGTCCAGCCACATAATATTGCAGCATCAAAACTAGGCTGGCAATTGAAACACCCTCTGGATTTTATAAGACCTTTTTCAAGATAAGGAATTTCTTGTTTGTATGTAAAATATAATCTTCTAACCATGCTTCCTCTGTAAAACTTTTTATTAATGTAATTAAAAACCCCCTTATCATTACGAGCGACTACATATTCAAAAGAGGCTCTCTCTTCCTCTTCTTTTTTAATTCTAATTTTAAATAAATAGTTTTTCATGTTATTTAGTTAATGCTTCTATTTGGTTTCTATAAAATAAATGATAAAGTTTAGGATAAATAGGTGCTGTAGGGTCTTCTTTGTCCTCTTTGTCTTTAAATGACATCCACACAATACCTTTTAATTTGCTTGTCTCGCCTTTTTTAACTTTAAAGCCACTATCTTTCCAACCACTAAAGGTCTTGCAGTCTAAGTAAGGTAATCCGTCTAACCCAAACTTCTCCATTCCCATTAATATAAAAGCAAAAGATGTTAGAGAAATTTCTTTATTAGGTGATTGTTTTACTAATAATTCATATTTATTTTTTACATCTGGATTCTCTGAATATTCTTTAGCTTTTCTCCATTGATCTCTCAACCCTTGAAAGTATTTTTGTTTCTCTTCCTTTGTAAATGTTTTTGGCATTTCTTTTTGGGTTATTTAATTTATTTATGCTTACATTATAATATACTTTTTCAACTTTTTCAAGTTTTTACACTTGATGGATATATAAAAATATGGTATAATAAAATATCATAAATTATTACCTAGCTAACCTAAATTTAGTATCTATAATGCTCAGGTTTATAAGGGCCGTTCTTTGGAATGTTCAAATATTCCATTTGTTCCTGAGTTAATTCTGTAAGTTTTACACCCAATTTATTTAAATGTAATCTAGCTACTTCTTCATCCAAGCTCTTTTTCAAAGTATATACTTGGTTAGCCAAATCACCTTCCCAAAGTTCTATCTGCGCTAATACTTGATTTGTGAATGAACAAGACATTACAAAAGACGGATGCCCTGTTGCACACCCTAAATTAACTAATCTTCCTTCTGCTAAAATTATAATTGAATGCCCATAATCAGAAAATAGCCATTCATCTACTTGTGGTTTAATATTTCTAACTCCTACACCCTTTCTCAATCTTAATCCTTCCATATCTATTTCATTATCGAAGTGTCCTATATTACACACAATAGCTCCGTCTTTCATTTTTTCCATATGGTCTACAGTAATAACAGATACATTACCCGTAGTAGTCACATAAATATCTGCTTCCTCTAAAGCTTCTTCTATAGGTTTTACTTCAAAACCTTCCATAGCAGCTTGTAAGGCGCATATAGGGTCTATTTCTGTAATAATGACTCTAGCTCCAAAGTTTCTCATAGAAGCAGCACAACCCTTTCCTACATCTCCGTAACCACATATAACGACTATCTTTCCTGCTATCATTATATCTGTAGCTCTTTTGATACCATCTGCCAGAGATTCCCTACAGCCATATAAATTATCAAACTTTGATTTTGTAACTGAATCATTAACATTAATTGCTGGAAATAAAAGCTCCGTTTTTTCCTCTAACTGATAAAGTCTGTGAACTCCTGTAGTAGTTTCTTCTGAAACACCTTTTAACTCACTAACTATTTGAGAAAAGAAATTAATTTTATCTGCTCTATTAATTTCAGCTAGTAAAAAATTAAACTCCTCACTATGTTCCGCTCTAATAACTACTCCATCATTTTTTTCAGCTTTAACTCCCTCATGTATCATTAATGTTGCATCTCCTCCGTCATCTACAATTAAATTTGGTCCTGTTCCATCAGGCCATGTTAAAGCTTTTTTTGTACATTCCCAATATTCTTTTAGTGTTTCACCTTTCCAAGCAAATACTGGAATACCTGCTTCTGCCATAGCCGCCGCCGCATGATCTTGAGTTGAAAATATATTACAAGAAGCCCATCTAACATCTGCTCCTAATTCTATTAAGGTTTCTATCAAAACTGCTGTTTGTATTGTCATGTGAAGTGAACCCATTATCTTAGCTCCTTTTAAAGGCTTTGAAACCCTATACTCTTCTCTTAGAGCCATTAAACCAGGCATCTCCTGTTCGGCTAAAGAAATTTCTTTTCTACCCCACTCAGCCAAAGTAATGTCAGCAATTTTGTAATCCATATAATAATGTTAATAATTTAGAGGAGCTGTCACACCGTTTGTTTTTAGAAGTAAATAATGTACTTGCCACTGTCTATTTCTATAACTTCGTATGTAAAAGCCTTAAGCAATTGTAGCAAAAATTTACACTTTTGTCCAGATAACAAAAATCCCACTATCTCTAGCGGGATTTTTGCCCTCATTCTATGAAAAATGTCTATCGTAAGTAATTTATTATTGACAAGATTCTTTATAAGCTTTGTCAAATAGCTCTTCCCATTGTTTAGCTACAATATCCCAAGTGTGTTTCTGTAGCCATTCATAGGCTTTCTCAGCTTTTTCTAAGGCTTCTTCTCTATTATCATATACCTCTTTCCATTTTGCTGTCAAACTATCTATATCAGTTAAAGGTCTTACTATATCGTTATCCTGAAATAAAACTGTATTAAGACTTGGCGTATTACCTGAATCTACTAAATATCCTCTTTCTTCTTTAGCCCCTATAATTTCAGTAGTAGAAGAATTATTAGGCATCACAACAGGAGTCTTACAAGCCATTGCTTCTGTAGTGCAATTATGAACAATACATTGATTAGTTTGAAACTCAGGTTCTTCCTCAACAGTTATATCATATACTTCTCCTGAATAGTGGGTTTTCTTTAATTCTTTAATAGATACCTCAATAGTATCTTCAATATTATTAAACCCATATTTCTCAAATTTTTGATTTCCTGCAATCATCGATAACTTATAAGCATAATCTTTACCCGTTCTTAATCTATAAGAATCCCTTTTAACATTATGTTCTATAGATAACCTCATCCCTAATTTATCTCCTATTTGAGATAAATCGTGTACTAATTGTTTTGAGCAGGTAGTCATTTCATACCCAGAAGGCTCTGTAGAGCCATCACCATACCAAAATCCTATTAATACTTTTCCAGCAGTATGCTTTGTAAGCATATTTAAAATTGAAATACGTTTATTTCTAGCTCCTCTGCCAGCAATTTTTCTATAAAATTCTTCTAGTATATTTCCATATACTCTAACCCATCTTTTTTTACTATCTTTATCATTTTCAATAGCTACTTCTAATCCCCAAACATTTTTTACTAATTTTCTAATTCTTTCAGTAAGCCAATCTTCTTCTTGAGATATAGAAAATACTATACCTCCTTTACTCGCTGAACCTTCTGCTAAATAAATACCATATAATTCGGCAAAGTTTTTATTTAAAGGCATAAATCTTTTGTAATCTTTTTTCTTAGCTCCGTATACCCAAATATTTGTTTCAGTTTTACAGTAATCTTTTTCTATACAGTAATCTGCTAAATCAAATATATGCCTTTCATACCCCTCAAAAGAATCTTTTGCCACGTATAAAATATCTGTTTTTATTAAATCTTTAGCATCTTTCCATCCTTCTTTTGTTAAAACTTGATGCTCGGGAGTAACTTTTAAAGATAAAGAAATAGCTCTCTTATTTACAGTAATGTTTACTAAATCCCCTTCATAACTTCTACTATTTTTATCTACTACCTCTTTATACCCCTTTCGAGTTAAAACTTTTTCTCCCTGTTTTATACTACTAATTTCTTTATACCCATTAGAAGTTTTAATCATACTTTCAGGATGTAAGCATAATCCCCAACCTTCACCTGTAGTAGTTGAAGTAACTATATCTGCTGAAGCATATATTTTACTAAGTATTTCTACTGGATACCCTCCTTCTCCAAATATATGAGCTGAAGGCATAGCTATTCTATCTGCAATATGTCTAGGTATGTTTTCCCTTATTAAGTCAATAAGATTATATCCTGCACTATCGTTACCTAAACAATGCAAATATAATCTTGCAGGAATTTTTGGATTCTTTTCACAAAAATCTTGAAATGCAAATACACATCTAGGTAAATCTTTTCTTCTTTGATTTCTATTAACATTAACAATAATAAAATCATCTACTGCGTCTTTACCGAAAAATTTTGCTCTAAATTTCTTTCTATCTACTTCGGTATCAAAAGGTTTAAATTTATCTAAATCCGCTCCATGATACATCTTACTTAATTTTATAGAAGAACATAATTTATTCACTTTACTTATACCATAATCTGTATAAGTGACTGGAAAATCAGCTACCTTAATACCATGCTCAACCCAATCTCTTTTAATATTACCATCAATAGGGAAATAAAATATATAAGCAAAATCTTTACGTTTTTTAATATTTTCTAAATCTCCTTTAAGAGGAATCATATTAAATGAATCTTGTAAAGCAAAGAAAATATCATATTCTTCTTCTACTAATAATTCTCTAAGTTTATTATACCCAAATAAATTATCTCCTGGTTTAGAAAATGCGGGCCATACTTTAATATCTTTCAAATGATAATATTCACTATCGGGAGTATTATAAGGAACTCCATTATAGTTTATCCCTAATACTGTAAACTCATATTTTCCTGTAGCTTTTAATCGAGTAAGTATTTCTTCAGCTACATTACCAAATCCTGTAGGACGTAAAAAATCTGAATACCATAAAACTTTAATTTTCTTTCTAGGAGTATTTTTTTCTATATATGTTTTGTTACATACTACATTAGCCGCTTTTATAGAACTAATTGAAATACCTAATTGCTTACCAATTAATTCTACTTTAATAGGGCTTTTGCCGTCTTTATTAGTTTGTTTATCTTTCATTTAATTGTTGTAAAATAATTTTGTAGCCTAATAATTGAAGTCTTAAACAATATTCAATACTTGGATATTGGTCTTTTATATTAAAACCCCCGAATAAATCCCAAATACTTACTGTTACAGCCATTGAATTAGCTTCAGCAAATCTAAGCCTACCATCTTCAGTAAGACATCTTTCAGTATAAACATCTCTATTAAAATTAACTTTCTTAGAAAGAGAGCCTATAATATCTTCTACAATTTCTTCTGATAAAGTTTGGGAAGACATTTCGCCAACTACTCCACATGTAGGCTCTAAATGCAAAGGAGCAATTCTAGCTTTAACCAAATTCTCTGTAATCTCAAAATCATCAACATCTATATAAGATAATGTATCTATAAATAAAATATATTTAATATCAGTATTTATTAACTGTCTCCCTATATTCTTTTTAGCAAATACATCTACTTTAGGAGTTTCTATAAATTTAACATTCGCCTTTTCTTGCCTGTGTTCCTCTAATATAATATCTTTTTGTACTACTACAACTACCCCATAATCTATATTTTGTAAATTATCTCTTATACAATCTAATCCTTTTTTTAGCATAGCTGAAGAAGTAGGACTGAAAACTATACCTATTTTACCCAAATCTAATTGTGTAAGGGTTTTATCTGCTTGCTCTTTAATTTCCTTTTCAGAATAAGTTTCTTTCCTTTTTTGAATAGAATCTTGAGACTCTAAATCCTCTGTTGATAACATAATTAATATGGTTAAGTTTTAATTTCTGATAGAGTCGTTCTAATTATTTTCATTAAATCTTTATCCTTTCGTAGTTTATCGCAAAAATTATCAAATCCTTGTTCCTTAATTGCTTTGTAAGAATACCACCCTCCTGCTTTTTCTATAATACCTACTTGTAAAGCAGTTTCTAATAAATCTGCTACTTCATCAAACCCTTCTCCAAATACTAAAAATAATTCAGTTTGCCTAAAAGGTGGAGCTGTTTTATTTTTCTTTACTGTAACTTTTACTGGTATTCCTTCTTTTCCATTTCTTTCTTCCGCTTTACTAGCTCCTCTAACATCTAATCTAATTGAAGACATATATTTTAATGCTCTGCCTCCTGGAGTAACTTCTGGGTTTCCCCATAATTGCCCTACATTCATTCTTATCTGATTAATGAATATAAGAGCAGTACCACTTTTTGAAGCCGCATGACTTAATCTAGGCATTGTCTGGCTAAGGAGCCTTGCTGTAGTAGCTATATTTTGAGTACCGTCTATCTCTTTAGCAATAGTAGCCATAGGCATTAATTGAGCCACAGAGTCTATTACAATAGCCGCTATGTCGTTTGTCTGACATAATTTCTCTACTATATCCAAAGCCGCTTCACCGCTATCAGGGCGACTTATAATTAATTCTTTTAAATCTAAACCTAACTGTTTACCGTAAACAGGATCAAAGGCATATTCTAAATCCATAAAGACTACCTTTTTTCCTTCTTCCTGACATTTAGACAACATATGAATCGCCATAGTCGTTTTACCAGAGCTTTCAGGGCCAAATACTTCCATTATTCTACCTTCTGGAACACCACCGCCTAAAATTAAATCTAAGCTAGGTAATCCTGTAGTAATTCTAGGAATATCAACAATCTTTTCTTCCTTACCGTACTGAATTAAAGACCCATCTCCATGCTTCTTTTTAACAATCTTTAGCATTTCATCTAATGTAGGCATATTTTTATAGTTATTATATATTGATAATATATTACTTTTTTAACTTTTGCAAGTTTTTAATCTTTAAACCATTTATAGTATTCTCCTTTCTCAGCATCATAAATAATATCTAAAGGTAAACCAGATTTCAGCCTATAAAAATTATAAATAATTCTACCTACCCTACCATTTCCATCTTCAAATGGATGTACGTTTTCAAAGTCTATGTGCAATCTTCTAGCATCACATTCATTATTCTTTTTAAATTTATTTAATTGCCTTAATACTTCATTTAATTGTTCTATGAATAATCTATAGCTGACAAATGTTTTTCTATTGCCCCCTATCCATACATCGCAGTTTCTAAATTTCCCCGCAATTCTTGGGTTCAGCCCCTTCATTAATAACCCATGTATCTCTAATATGTTACTTACATCTAGCTTCTTATTTGCTCTAGTATATTGCCAAGCTATTTTTGCATCTATAAAAGCCCTCTCACTAGGCTCCCTCTCTATTAAATTAGATTCATAAAGAAACCTTTCTACTTCAGTATTTATTTTAATACTCATTTTATTTTTTATTACATGATTCATTTGGTATTTTTTTCCACCCCTTTTTTTGTTTTTCTAAACGCTCTTTTTTTATTCTTTTTCCTGCCTCAGTAGATTCTAATAAATGTCTCTGAAAAGTATCTAAAACAAAAAGAAGAGTATAAGCATCTAAATCTTTTCTTCTTCTATCACAAATATCTTCAACTACTTTCTCGAAGAATTTTAAAGACTCAATCTTTCCTGAAACTCTACCTAAAATATTAGAACAAATAATAAGCGTTATAGATATTAATATAAATGGTAAAAAATCAAGCATGTCTTTTGGATTAATTTATGATTGTATTATATATTACTTTTTCAACTTTTTCAAGTTTTTATTTTGGAATACAAATTAAATGCTCATCTCCAAAGTGTGTCTTAAAAGCTAAATGCCATTCATAATACATATTCTCTACTAATAATTTTTTTAATCTCTCTATTTGTCCTTTAACCATAGGCTCACCATGATAGGTTTTTTCGTGAGTTTCTATAATTATTACAGGTCTAAATTTAGCAATAGTTTGTTTTGCTCCTTCTAAAACTTGCTCTTCATATCCTTCAGTATCTATTTTTATTACTGAAACAGGCAATTTAAATTTCATACTATCTATAGTAGTAAGGGAAATTTTATCGTAAGTAACTTTAGGTATTTTAGGTATATTACCTGAATAAATCTTAGAGCCTCCTCCTCTAGCTGATATTTCTTTTTCAGTAATTTCATTACCCACTCCTTTATTAATAGCTATAACATTAGCTAAATTATTCAATTTTATATTCTCTGATAATCCCTCGAAATTAAAAGGTTGAGGTTCAAAAGAATACACGGAACCAAATAATTTTGAAGCAATCATTGAAAAACCTCCTACATGTGCTCCAATATCTAAAAAGGTTTTATCTTTACCTGAGTATTTTTCCAGTACTTCAAAGTTATAATCCTCTCTTTCATTTGGCCCTAACATGTCTTGAGTGCAGTTACCAATTTTAGACGATGCTCTAACCGCCCATTTGAGACCTTTCGCCTCAACAATTTTATAATCTTCCATTTATTGCTTGTGTTAATAATATAATATTTTCTTTAGCGTCTGTAAGTCTATCAGGTTTTTGCTCTACCATACTCTTATATCTAAGGTCTATTACATCAATATCTTCTTCCGCTTTACCACAAGCTCTTGCTAACACATGACCATGATACCTAGCACTAATTACTTTATCAGCATCCCTAATAATTCTAGCTACTTCAGTAGGAGTCAAACTTGTTCTTATAGAATAATGACCACCTGCTTGTATTTTATTAGCATACTCTTCTGTAATATCTTCATCATCTTGCGCCATTGCAATAACATATCTTCTGTTTCCATAACATTTATATTTATCCCATAGCTCTCTAAATTTATCTCCATTTCCCTTTAAACTTAATTTAGTAAGAATAAATACTGCTGAATTAGGCAAAGTTAGATGTCTATCACAAGGCATTAATAAATAACATAAATCAGGAACGTAATGAACATTAGACTCAGGACACACTCCTTTAATAATCTTTCTATCCATTTCAGAACGAACTGTAATTACTTTAGCCTTATCTAAATAAGGTTTCCATCTCTGCAATTCTTTTATACCAATCTCTAATACTTTTTCTTCAGGTAATTTTATGGAATAATTTACTATTTGAACTCCACAAGAAATAAAAGAAAAATCAATATTCCTTTTAATTGCTTCGTCTAAATACATTTTCATGTAATTAAAATGCTCTGTTTTATTATCATATAACAAACCTCCTCCACCAATAACTACATGGTCAATCCCTTCTTCAAAATACCTCATATCAGGATAAGGACTGTCAAAATACAACTCATAATTAAGCCCTAAATGTTTTTCAAAAACTTGTTTATACCCATCATCACCAATATTTTTATACCCCGAAGCTCCTGCAAATAATATTTTTTTAGGTGGGGTCTGTGTGCAATAATATAAAGCCTGTCCTCCATCCATTACTTGTTCTTTCTTTTTAATATACCAACCAGCTTCTTTTAATATTTGTTCAAATTCCCAAAATGTATAATTATTTACCCAAGCTCTATGCTTTCTAGACCTGTCAAAGTAAGTTACTAATAAAGTTTTAGCATATTTTTTTATTCCTTTTAAAACTCCTGGAACATCATCCAAATACTCTAATACCCCCTGACAAACAACATAGTGAAATCTTGTCTCAAAATCTGGTAACTTCAGATTTAAATTTGCAACTACTGTAGAAGGTTTTACTTTACAGTAATCTACGCTGATATATTTTTTAGGTTTTATGAATTCCTTTAAGTGTTCTACCCCACCACCTAAATCTAAAACATTAGTGTCATCTTTAATATACTTAGCGATTGTCTTTGTTCTCGCAGTCCAAACTATTCCTGCAAATTGATACTTTCCATTCATAATAAATTTTTATGTTACTAATATAATATAGCGAACTTTTTTAACTTTTTCAAGTTTATCTTATACATCTGAAAAAGGGTCTTGTGTATGTATCTGTTTTTCTTTGATCTTTATTATATCCTAAGAATTCAATTTTAGAAAAATGCTTAAATAGGTCTACATAATCTACTATTTTCTTATTTATATGCCCTTCAAAATACATAACTTTTAAATCTGTATCTAAAATAAATTTTGATAATCTATCCCAATCCTTAACATATCCTGCAATAGATAAACAAAAAACAGTATCAAATTTTTCCTTTATTTCAAAATCATTATTTAAATTAACATTAAGAAAGTTAATATTTTTGGCAAAATAAGTATTTAATTTTAAAGCTATATTTACAGTTAAGGGATTCATTTCTATTCCAAAAGCGTAAGTAGCTTCATTCTCTAAAGCTAAATATAAAGAAGCTCCTACATTACAGCCAAACTCTAAAACTCTCTTTCCTTTAATATCTTCTAAGTTTATTTTCTTGAATCTCTCTAAAATATCTGGTCTTCGTCCTTCAGCTATTTCTTCTTCTCCGTCGAATATACTCTGATAAGGCTGTTTTAAGCCATCAAAAAATTTAGGATTTACTTCCAAGTGTCTATCAAAGTACCTTTTCAAATTTTTCTTAAAATCATCTTGCACTTTTATTTTTAAAGGTATACCCAAATAAGCAGCAATAGCTACTCTATGGTTTCCATGTAATATAGCAAGCTTTCCGTCTTTTCTATAAGACCCGCAAGCATGGTTATCTCTCTTTAATGTTAATAACATATCAGGATTCGCTCTAATTTCTTCCAAGAATTCTACAAATTTCTTTTGTTTTAAAAGCTTTATCTTTTTAGTATTTGGTAAACTACCTGGTCTCTCAAAAGCATTATTTAAAAACTGATAATAAAAACTATCAGTATTTTCTACTCCTTTCTCATCTAAACTTTCTAAAAATTTAGTATGCGGAAACTCTGAAACAGGTATTGTCCAATAGTCTTCTCCAAAGTGTTCATTAAAAAATCTTAAATTGTACGCATGGTATTGCCCATAAACAACATTAGAAAAATCTGATAAGGTTATTATTTTTGCCATAGTTATATTAGTTAATGAGTATTAAGTTAATTATACTATGGCAAAAAGAAAAACCCAACCTAAAAATTTTTTAGGTCGAGTCATTCAAGGCAATAGCAAGTACATTTACTTTTTTTTCTTTTTTGGAAATAAAGTTTTATAAATAAACTCATAAATCAATACTGCGAAAGCTAGTGAGCCTACTGCAAAATCTACGATTGCTTGCTGTATAGTCAAAGAAATGAATGTACTAAATACATAATACAAAACTCCTAATACTATTGCTACAGCAGTTATTACCAATTTAGGGCTAAACTTAGATAGTTTACCTTTCAGCAAACCTCCTAGAATAGTTACTACAGCACCTCCTAAAATTGTTAATAATAACTGAGGAGTTACTATATCCAACGTAGGAATTACTGCGGGTAATACATCTGTTACTGTTTCCTCCATATAAAATGGGTTAGAAAATTATTTAACTTTTTTCTCTTTTACTTTTTCTGAAATTTGTAACTTATTATGTTTATGTTCGACTTTTAATTTTCCGTCTTTATCTTTACCTATTTTTAAATTATTTGTAGCATGATATGGAGCCTCAACTTCAAGATAAGGGAATTTAGCCAAAGATTGATCTCCGTCACTCATCCCAATAATTTTAAGGGTATCTGGGTGATAAAATATTTTTCTATGCAATTCTGATTTAGCCATATTACATGTTTGTTAATTTATTAACGTATATCTTTCCGTCTTCTCCTTGCGCTCCTTGTTCTCCAACTGCTCCTGTTCCAGTCGCTAAACCTGGTGCTCCACTAGCTCCTCCTGAGTTATATACCCCACCAGTACCACCAGTTAAAGTTCCTACACATACCATAATCACGTCTGATCCTCTACCTCCATCTCCTCCATCTCCTGCGGCACCATTAGCGGCAGGCCCATTTCCACCAGCACCACCAGCTCCACCTTGAGCGTTAACAGTAACTCCAGTCACCTTCAAATCTCCTCCTACTTGTAGTAAAAACGCAGTTGCTCCTGTCAATCCATTACCACCAGTTCCTCCTTGTCCCCCTATATGTGAAGCGGCTAGTCCGCCAATACCTCCAACTCCACCAGTTCGGCCATCTCCACCAGCTCCTCCTTGCCCTCCTGCGTGTCCAGCTCCTCCTATAGCTCCAGCACCACCAGTACCACCAGTTCCGTGAGTCGCTCTTCCACCAACACCACCAGTTGCAGCAGGATTTCCAACTCCTCCTATACCCCCAACTCCACCAGCAGCATATCCATCTCCTCCCTTTCCAGCAAGTCCTCCAGCTATAGAGGGCGCATTAACGGAACTATTACCCCCAGTTCCACCAAGTCCTCCATTTCCTCCATCAGGACCAGAATTTCCTCCTGCTCCTCCCTGCCCTCCAGAACCATTTCCTGACCCAGTACTTGCACCCGCCGCACCAGTTCCCCCATTTCCACTATTAATAGCTCCTCCAGCTCCCCCTCCTCCAGGGCCATCATTTCCACTACCAGGCGTACCCCCATTACCTCCATTATCATTTGCAGTAGTTGACCCAGCAGAACCTACTCCTAAGTTTCCTCCTCCGCCGCCTCCTCCTCCTCCACCAACGGTTGAGTTTCCACCTTCTCCGTCTGCTCCAATAGTACTTAATGCTCCACCAGCTCCTCCTGTACCAGGACTACCTGAAGCCGCATCACCATCTCCACCAGCCCCTCCTCCAAAAGCACCAACTCCACCAACTCCTCCTTCTGAAGCAGTAAAGCTAAAGCCATCACCAGTAGTTAAATTAAATCTTTGTGTTATAATACCTAAACGATCTGTAACTGAATTTCTAAGTTCCACAGTTCCAGCTAAGGTACAATTCCCTAAACAATTAACTAAAGCAGCGTCTTCATCTCCTGTAAAAGCTAAAGTAGCTCCACCAGAAAGACTTATAGAGCTGAAATTATATACTTGTCCTAAATTTAGATAAGTAGTTCCTGATGCTATTACTAAAGGCCCATCTGAACCATCACCTACACCTAAGTTTAAAAATTTTCTATCTATATCTAAATCAATAGTATCAGTAGCATTTGCTACACCTACTCTAATATCTGTTTCAGCGTGTCCCATCTCACCGCCTCCTTGTACGTATACAGATAGACCAGGGGTTAATGTGACAGTTTGATTATCCATTTCACCTTTGCTTCTAACAGCAATTGGATCAGTAGCTACTACTGTAGAGGAAGCAAAACCAATTAAAGAGTCAGAATTATCATAAACCTGATAAGCCTCACACTTCAATTTATTAGTATCATCCTCATCTTGGAAAAAAGCTATAAACTGAGAACGATCTCCTAATTTAGCTATAGACGGATATTCAATATTACCTCCACTATTTAAAGTGTTATAAATTAATCTATCATCATTAGTAACTGTATTAGCCGCAGTATCTAAAGTTAAATCAAATAAATGCCCACTATTAGTTCCACCATCTTCAGTGACTAAAAAGGCATGTGTAGTATCTATAACCACATTCACAGTCTTTGCAGGAGTAGAAGCACTATCATAAATAGTAGTCACTGCTCCATAACTAATAGTCAAACCTGAAAGTGAAGCTATTGCTCCAAAAACGTCTGTAAGATAATTCCAAGTCAATAAAATATTATTATCCTCAATATAAGAAGAATCTATATATTGACAAGTTCCATTAGTTTCAAAATCTACAGGAGTTCCATTTAATGTAATAACTGTTCCTGCTATTGAAAAAGCATGTCCTTTACCATGATTAGAATCTCCTCCATCTTGATAAAACACTACCCCAGCAGTTGCACTATTTTTTGAAAGAGATACATATTTTACAGTACCCGCTTCAAAAGTTTGCACAACACTATACGCGTCAATAGTTGTTCCAGTTAATGTAGAAGCTACTATACTTCCTGCATCTGCCAAATTATTATCTCTCCAAGCTACCACAATTCTGTCTGTACCTATTGCCGTAATATCTGCCGCATAATGGTAAGCAGTATCCATTCCTCCTATTGCACTTACGATTAACTCCGCACCAAGAGTAGGAACTGTTCCTACAAAGGTAGCAATTCTTGAGTATAAAGTGGCGTTAGCATTTCTAAGATAAATTACCGCAACTTTATTAGTACCAACCTTACATATTCTAAGGAGATTAGCTGTAACACTTTGTACCTCTACAGGGGTTCCCATAGTAGGCTCTTTATATGGGTCTACTGAAACACCTGCTAGATATACTTTATTGTCTGTATTATTAGTATAAATAACTGCCGCAACATTATCGTCTATATTACAAGCATCTGTAAAACCGCAATTATTTGCAGATACAGTTCCGACTGTTCCTGGATTATTTAAAGAATTTTTAACCATATTTAAAGCCTGTCCAGCAATACTTGAAGCTGAAACAGGTTTACCTATATCCATTGCTTCCTCAGCAGTATATGTAACCTGCACAGGAGCAGAACCTACATTATCATCAACATATTTTTTATTTGCCGCCTGATAATTAGTTGTAGGGGCTGTACTAGGAGTAACAGGGAAAGAAGAAAATGTTTTTACTCCTCCAACCGTTTGATCGTTTGTCGTGTCTACCATTCCTTCTAAAGCAATTCCAGCTCTCGTATCAGTTATACTAGCATCTAATATAGTAACCGCTCCATTTGCAACTGTTACATCAGCTAGTCTATACCAATTCGCATCTCCAATAGCATTATCAATATCCGCATCTAATAAAGCGGTTATACCTGAACCAGGAATAACTACTAATTCTCCCACGTTATCCTTTAAATTATCAGGAGCATCTTGAAGCATGTGAATAATAACAGCGTCTATCCTATTAGAACCCGAAGTATTAGCAGTTATATTTAAAGTAGCTACTGCATCACTGATATTAATAACTTTCCAAGTTTCTGCGTCTTTCGTATACTGTACGTGAACCGCTCCATCTGCGACTGCTACAGTCATTGCTGGTACTGCACTTTCCGTTACTTCAAAATCTTGATTAGTTCCCGAAGTGTTTAAAACACCTTCTGAAGCCATTAATTGAAAACCGCCTCCAACCTCTTTAGCACTGTTGTTAGCCTCATTTCCATTTAATAAATATGATGTAATTGACATAATTGATTTCTGTTAAATTAACTATACTATATTATAATTCAGATTCTAATAAACTAACTCTATCTTCGATACTAACTATATCTTCAAAGGGTGTATTAGGCAATACATTTATCCCTACGGCCATGAGTTCTAAGTTTACTTCTTCTGTTAAATTGTTAGAGACAGATACCATTTTTTTAATAATTCTATAAGCTCCATTAACTTCTATAAATCCATTATTTAAATCGACTGTAACTGTATCTCCTATTCCTAAAATACTCGCATCAATTTTACTAGTGTTTACTACAATACTTGGAGCATAAAATTCTTCTTTATGATTAGCCACAAAATTAGCAGTTTCAGTAGCTAAATCAGTAGCATCATCTGTTTGAATTAAACTTTTTGAAGATTCTAATACTCCATATTTAGTTATACTAGCCGCACTTTGTTGTACGTCTGTTATACCTCCTGAACCTAATCCTACTACTTTGTTAGTCATATCCTTCCCTTCAACATCTACTGAAAATTCATTAAGCGTAGCCATATTAATCTGAGTCACTCTATATCTCAAAACAACAGAAGCACTTTGGTCTGTACCTATCTCTTGTAAAAAATCTAAAGTTTTATCCCCATTTATAATAAATTCTGAACCCGCTAAATTAGCAAGTTTTGACCAAGCAGCGAGAATAGTACTTCTATTAAATTTAACATCTGTAATAGTATCCACAACATCAGACGTTCCAAATGTTATTCCAGTATCATCTATTGCGTTTGTAGCTGTTAAAATAGCCTCAAAAGCTGTTGCAGAATCTCCTGCTAAATTAGCAGAATATAGTCGCTTTTTAAAGAGTCCTAGAATACCAGTACAAGTAATATCCATAGTATTAGTATCCATAGATAAATTCTCTATATAAGTTATCATCAAATCAGTCCCATCCTCACTAAGAATTACTTTATTAAAAAGCTGAAAATTATCTGGAGTAGCTTTAGCGTTTCTTAACTGCACTCTAAATTGTAACCCTCCTGGCTTCATTAATTGAAGATCATACTGCAAATTAGAAAAATCAGGCCCATGAAAAAGAGTAGTGTGTGCAGTAGAGAAATCCTTATTGTATATAGTAATTGTATACATTATAAAATTGCGTCATTCCAAGTAATAGAAACTTGATCTATATATTTATTAAGAGAAACCTGCCCAGCTAAATCAACTGCATAAGCCGCAGTTACAATAGATGAATAAGTTCTCAATTCATCTATCATTCCATCAAAAGTACGAGTATTGGCAGAATTATTCCCAAAATACAAGTCACTTCCAATATCAGACACTCTAACCCCAACAGGAGTAGAAACCTCTGCAAGAGCTTCAACAGCTCCTTCCTCTCCTAAGTAGAGTATTGGGTTATTACCTACAGCACTATCGTTATAAGTCAAAATAAATGTAATTACTTCCCCTACAGGAATTGTTCGAGTAGTTCTCCACTCTCCGTCTGTTCCTGAAAAGGTCTTTTTAAATTTCAATCTCACGAACCCAGCAGCTTCATCTTCAATATAAATTGACCATTCTCCTTTTGTTATAATATGCCCCTCATTATTCTCGCCATCTGATAAAGGTTTAAACCACCCACTTACACTTCCGCCTCCATCAAATATATTTTGAAATATAGCCGTATCAGTTACTTTAACATCACCACTAGCACCATTAAATAGCAAACCAGATTGATCTGCTCCTTGAGCTGGATTAGCTCCCGTAATAGCTCCATTGTTACTTCCTACATAATCAATAGCAGTTACAGTATCCGCATCATCAAAATGCCAGTAACCCGTTAAGTCGGTTTCTGATACAGGGTCAGCATATACCCTAGGTAATACTCCCGTAGATAAAGGACTTACTCCATCTGATTCATATATGAATAAGTTTTGTTTTGGACTCACGTAATACCATTGGCTGTCAGAAGTCAAATATGTGGATAAATCTGAACCATCCTCTTTAGTAATAGCTCCAGTAGCAATATTAAAATCAACATACTCCCCTGCAAGCAAAGTAGTAGTAAGTTCTAATTTTACCTCATTATATGTAATATCTCTATTCCTAAAATCATCAAAGGTAACATTCAAATCAGTTGTTCCTTTTGCTTTGATGCTCAATTCTATCTTTGAAATATCACCCCAACTAGGAGTCCCTATAATATTAAATACAGACTTTCGCATGTAAAAATAATTCCACCCAACCCTGGGAGTTCTATTTCCTAAATATAATTCAGCAACAAATTCATCTACCCCATCTGTTTCTATAAATTTTATATAATTTTCTCCAACAGTATATTCTCCGTAAGCAAAATTTTCTGGGTCATCTACATAAAAATATCCAGAAATAAATTCACCACCTGTTAAGTCTAAAGATTTTGTAATAGTAGCAGTAGCTTGCGCTCCAGCAATAGATGTTAATTTTAGAGCTTGTCCTCCAATTAAAGAATGCTCTGTGTCTACAGTACCTCCAGTCCAAGTATCAGTAAAATCTGATATAACCGTTTCACTTGCAAAATTTTCAGTCAATTTTGTTAAAACTGGATTAGTAGCTGGGCCATATACTCTATATGTTCCAGGAGAATCTCCAGTACCCGCTTGGTAAATATTAACTACTTCATTATAAACTGTATTTACATATGCTGGTAAATAAGCTGGTAAAGGCATAGACCCTTGTCTCCATCCTCTATAGTAAGCTTCTGAATATTCAGTAGTAGATAATATATAAGGGCTATCTGATTTTAGAGATATAAAAAATGTACTTCTTAATCGGTTTCCACTTGGACGACTAAACTGAAGGTCTTGAGTAAGTTTCACATTCATATTCCATTCTATTCCTTGAGCATCTGTCCATTTTAAATTTACATAACCATCATTAGTCCCCTGTATAGGCTGTGCTGGTAATGATAGTGTCTCTTTAACTAAGTTTTGTAAATGAACTAAGTTTGACCAACTACTCGCTAAAATAACTCCTGATAGAGTAACATTTCTTTTTCCATAAAAACTAAAAAAGTCCCAAATACCATGCTGACCAGCTCTGTCTTGCTCTTCATTTCTAATCTCTGCTTCAAATACAGGATACTCTTGTAAAAGCAATCCATTATAAGACTGACATACTTCATTACCTACCTCGTCTAAACCTATGCTAAAGGTTTGTCCTGTAAAGTTATTTGTGAAAGTGTACGAATAGCCCCTCATAATGCTAGTAGTTTAAAATATTTTTTCTCATAATGTGTTTCTTTTTTAATTGTTTTGCTATGACACTTTTTGCATAATGTAATACCATTTCCTATATCATACCTTAATTCTATGTGTTTCGAGTAAGATTTTATATGATGAGCTTCTATGTAACTCCCTCTCTTGCTCTTACATTCTGGTTCTTGGCATTCATAGTTATCTCGCTTGAACACCTCTTCTCTCCAATCCCTATATTTAGATGTATTCCTCCCGCAAATATTCATAGATGTTATACCTCCTTGCCAATTAGACCCTTTTGATCCTTTTTGCAATAAACTTTTTTTCTTCCTCATCCCTTTAGTAGAGTGTGCTTTTTTTATGCTTATAGACCTCTTTTTGATATGCTCCTCACTCCATGTTTTTCCTGTATTAGTTTTGCTCAATTTAAGTTTAGCTTCCTCTGACATAGGTATTCCTTTATTCCAAGCTTTGCGACCTTTCCCTGCTAAACTCATTTTAAGTCTTGTAGCTTTAGTAACTTCATGCCCAATTTTTCTTCCTGTTTTATTCATCTATATAATTATATAGATTATCAGTGGGTTCGCAAATGCCATTTAATATTTCTAGCTATACTATTAAAGTCCATAGGAGAGCTAATTATGTTTTTCATATTAACAGGTGTATTAAATGTAGTTCCTCCTCCAACCATACCTCCTTCTTCAAATCCTCTAGCCTTATTTTGCCTTACTCCTTCAAGTAAGTCAATCATAGGTCTAAAATTCTTTACCATCCAATTAGGCGCAACCCATTCTCCTTTGTGTACTAGCCCTGCAACGCTATCTAAACTACCCGCCCCAGTAAAACCACCAGAAGCAAAACCAAATCCTCCTTCTTTTTTACCCGAACTATCGCTACTAGCAGCCGCTCTTTTTGCCGCTAATGCTTTTATAGCAGCCGCCTCTACTTCTTTTAATTTGACTATTAATCTATCGTAGCTCAATGTTAAATCTTCTTCTAATAAGGCTTGCTGTTGCTGTAACTCTAATCTAGTCTCTATAGCTATCTCTACTTCCTGCTCTTTTGTTCTTTCAAGTAATTCTAATTGTCTGTCTAAAGAATCTTTTCTTAACTGCTCTTCTTCTTGATATTTTGTAATTAATTCTTCTGCGGTTACATCTAACCCTAAATCTGCTAAGGCAGCTCCTAAATCTTCAGATTGTAAGGCATCTTTAATTTTATTCACTTCAGCAATAAAATCATCACTAAATCCTTTAGCCGATAACTCATCTATAGATAATCCTGAAATAGCCGCTTGAACTTTTGCAATATCTTCTTGTGCTTTTATTTCTTCAGCTCTTTTAGCATTAATAGCTTCTAGCTCTTTACCTAATTTATAAGCAATAAAATCAATCTCTGATAAATCTCTTTGTAATTTATCTTCCGCTAATTGTGCTTCTATAATAGCTCTTTCATCTACAGCTAATTTTTGTTTTCCTAATAATATTAATTCTTGAGTTCTTAAATCGGCAATAGTCTGATCTATCTTCGCAGTTTCTTTTCCTGCTTCAAGTAATTCTTGTTGTTTTATAGTTGCTTCTGAAATCTTCTCTTGAACTGTAGTAAGGGATTCACTAAAATCTTGCCCTTCCTTAGTCAAATTTTTAAATTCAGTTACAAACTTATCTAAAGTTGCTTTTTCTTTTTTTAAAGTATCTACTCTTTCCTGAGAACGTGATATAGAATCTTGATCTCCTTCCGATCTAGCACTATCCAATTCTTTTTGAGCTTCTGCTAATTGCCCTGTTACCTCAACTTGGTCATCTAATGCTTTATTATATTGTTCAACTATATCAATTGCCGCTGATTCAGAAGTTTTATTAAGTAATTCATCATACTCCTTATTTATATCTTGAATAATGCCTCCATATTTATCTAATCCTGATACAGCGTCATCGATAAATTTTTGGTGAGCTTTTTGTAAGGTTTCTACTTCTTTAGTTATATTTACAAGTACTTCTTCTACATCGGCATAATCATCTACTACGTTCTCTAATCCTCCAAATCCTGTAGCAATAGCATTTCTAATTGAAATTCCTAATTCATCAGCATTACTAGCAAACTCTGCTTGCCTATTATCTAATTCCGCTAATCTATCTTTTACTTTTTCTACTCCTTCTTCAACGCTATCAAAAGTATCAACTATTTTTCCTCCTTCTCTAACAGCAAATATTCCTAATCTTTTTAAAGAACTGGACATTTCTTTCATTTCTTTAGTAGCCTCTTTAACTGCTGATCCTCCTGCTGATATAGCAGGTGGCAAGTTATCCAGCTCTTCAGTTGCCGCATTAGCTCCTTTAGCTAAATCAATCATAGTATCACTAGCTTGCTCAAAATTAACTACTTCTATTCCAGCCATTTTACCTAAAGATTTTACCAAAGTATTAACTACTGGACCAGCTTTTACAGCACTAGTAGATAATAAACTTAAAGCTTCAGCTATTCTTCTAGTAACCCCTTGTAAAGAAGGTAAAGTACTCTCTAGCCCTATTACAACTGCATTTCCTGTGGCTGTACCTATTATAATACCTTCTTGCACTAAACCTTGTCTTTTAGCATCTAAAGCATCTATGGTAGCCGCTAATACGTTAGGAGCACTTCTAATAGCAGCTCTTTCTCCTGCATCTTCAAATGCTAAAGCAAATAAAAGACCATCAATTTCTCCCGCCTCTTCAATGTCCTTACTTTTAGCTAAAATAGCTCCTATAGTAGTATCTGATATAGTAGCTCCAGCAGACTCTAAACTTTGTTTAGCATCTTGAGAAGTCATACCTCTACCAAAAGCAAAAGAATAGGCTGCCCCAATGCCTTCTTGGTTAGCTATTCTAGCCAAAAATTGAGTATTTAAAGCATCAAACATTAACTCAACATCTTGAGGAAATTTGCCTAGCTCTTTTCTAGCCCCGTCTAATGTTTTATTCAGAGCTTCTTTTAAAGTATCCCCTGATTTTAATAAAGTACTTACATTAAAATCAAAAGCCTTACTAAGATTCTGAGATATAGTTATTGCTGTAGCTTTAGATACTTTTTCTAAAGCAGCTAAATCTTCGGTAGTTAACTCAACATTACTACCAAATTTATTAATATCGTCTGTAGACTTATTTACAGCTTTTCCAAATAACCTCATATTTCCCGTTATAGTTTGAATCTCTACATTAGTACTACCTGTAGCTATTAAAAAATCTAAAATTTGTTTTCTTAAATCATCAAAAGACTGAGTTTTAATATCCAAAGCTAAATCAGTCTTTTGAAGTTGTGTTTCTAGTCTTCTAACCTCATCACTAGCTTCTCTAGTCTTATCTATAGCATCCTGTAAAGGAGTAACGACTTGCTGTGCTTTAACTCCAGCAGAACTTAAAAGTTTAAAAGACTCTGTTAAGTTTTCGTTGGCTACTGCTAATTCAGTAGCTTTATTTTTAGCTCTAATAAACAGAGCTACTAAACTAGTAATAACTGCCGCCGCTAAAACAATAGGATTTACTGCTAAAGCTAATAAACTTTTACCAAAAGCTAAATTTGCTACCGTTCCCGCCTGTATAGCTTTTTGATAAACTGCCATAGCTACTACAGATTTTTGTATCACTTTATAAAACCCTACTAATTTATTTATTATTAATAAACTAGCTCCAAAAGTAGCTAATACTGCTATAAGTGGTGCTATTGCACTATCCCTGAAAAATATTAAAGCCGCTGAAATAGCGACTACCGCTCCTACTAAAGCTCCTGCGGTTGTTAGTAAAGTACCTATAGCCGCCGTTAATCCCCCTATTAATAAAGTTAATGGCCCTATTATTGCTAATAATCCACCAAGTTCTACAATAGTTCTTTTAGTGGCTGCGGGTATTTCCCCTAAGCCATTAACAAATATTCTAACATCTTTTATAAATTCTTTAATTGAGTCTCCAAATACATCTTCTTTAAAAGAAAGAAATACCTCATCTAAGGATGATTTTAATTTTCTCATTTCTCCTGAAACTGTATCCATCTGTTCTGCCGCTATTTTAGCCGCTAATCCTGTCTTACCCATTTTTCCTTCAAGCTCGTCTAATACTTCACTTACAGCTTGCCCTTGTCCTGCCGCAGATTTTAACACAGCTACCACAGGAGTAGCCGCAATTTGTCCAAACGCTCGAAATGTTTGTGTAGCATTGATACCGCTTTCTTGAAGTACATCAAATATTTCTCCTAAATCCTTAGTAGCTGGATTAACCTCATCCATTGCTATTCCTAATTCACCAAATACTTTAACCATTTCTGCTGTTGGATCGGCTAGTCTTGATAAAATTCTTCTTAACCCAGTACCCGCCCTAGTTCCAAATATACCTGCATTGGCAAATAGCCCTAATGCCGCAGTTGTTTCTTCTACTGTCTTCCCAAATGCCGCCATTGAAGGAGCAGCAAATTTCATAGCCTCTTGGATACGACTAAAATTTAAATTTGTGTTAGCAATACCAGCCGCAAAAGTATCCATAATCCTTTCAGCCTCAGTAGCTTCTAAACCAAATACTTTCATAGCAACAGTAGCTTGTTCTGCTACATCTGCTAATTCTGATTGAGTAGCTGCCGCTAAAGCTAATACTGGATTAAGAGTCTTTATTATTTGTTTTGTGTCTAAACCTGCTGAAGCTAGTTTATATATACCGTCTGCCGCCTCACTAGCTGTAAAAGCAGTATCTTTACCTAATTGTCTTGCGAATAGCGTTAGCTCCTCTCTAGCACTTTCAGAAGCCCCTTGCATTACTGAGAAAGCATTCGTAATACTTTGTTCAAATTCCTCAGAAGTTTTTAATGCTGCTCTCCCTAATAAAACCAAAGGTAACGTCAAAGAAGCTGTTAAACCTAAACCTATTCCTCTTAATTGTCCTCCTATGTTTTTTAACTTAGAACTGAAAGCCGCCATCCCTGTATTAGTAGCTCCTACAGTTTTCCCTAAACCAATTAAGTCCGTTTGAACTTGTCTTATTTCTGTTGAAGCTCTATTAATCGCTTCTATAATAATTGATGTCTCTGCGGAAACTGCCATTTGAGTTTAGTTATTCTGTTAAGGTGCCATGCTGTATAGCCATCATTCTTTTATAATTTTCTTCTACTCGCTTCTTAACATATTTGGCCCGTTTCACTTGCTCTGGGGATGCTTTACTAGCATTTTTAAATCTTCTAAACGACTGAGGTAAATCATCAATCTTATTTTCTTTTGGCGGAACCCAACTCCTATTTGGAAAAGGTATTGATAAGTCCTTCCAACCGTCTAACGCTTTTTTAGATGTGGCATGTATCATATAGTCAAATTTCATTTTCTCGTTTCGCTCTAATACTTGGGTATTCGCTGATAACTCATACATCTCATATACATCTTCCCAATACATGTTTTCAGATATTTCTGAAAATGACCAACCATATCTACTGGCTAGAGTATCCACTATTATCTTAAATAAATCAGTAATAGGGTTAGGAATACTAGTAATTATTCCTACTTCTTGATCTAAGCCCCTCCGCCAGTAATAGGGGCTACGGATTTTTTTAGCGTTCCAAGAAAATTATTTAGCTCTATAGAAGCATCTAATAAAACTTCTAAATCTTCTGCATAATAATTTTCTTCAATTTCCTTCTCAGTTTCTCCTAAGCACACTGATAATAAAGCTATACGCATTTTTGCCGCTTCTTGAGCTTTTTCCAATAAAGCATCTGCATTTAATTCTTTATTCTTTTCAATTAAATCAGTTAGCTTCTTCATATCAGCTTTACCTTCTTTATCAAAGCCTGTATCAAGATCAACACGAGCTTTTAACAAAATCTTCTGCAATGAATTAATCCAATTTGCATAAATTTGTTGAGCCTCATAATGCTTTCCTGCTTTCAGCTTTTTAATAAGCCTAGTCTCTCCTGAAGAGGGAAATTTAACTTCTTTCTCTGTTAGAAACGGAACATTAGAATCTTCTTCCTTAGCTACTACTGGTTTTACAACCTCAGTTATCCCAGTTTTAGTTTCTAATTGTTCCGTTTCTTTTTTTGTATCACTCATAACATTAAATATTACAGGTTATTTATAGACCTAGATTAAGGTGTTAAGTCCTCGTGGATTGAGAATAACTGATGTCCTACTGCGTGAGATGTATCAGCATAAGCAGTAAAGGTTACAGTAATTTGAGAAGGATTGTCTCTTTCAAAGTTAATTTCCATTCCACTAGATAGTACTTTGAAGAAAGTCCAAGTAGTCAAATTTCCTGTGTCATTATCAGGTATTTCAAGTTTCAATGGAACATACGTAATAGTAGTAATTCCACCTACTCCTATTTTAGCCTCAGTACCAGGAGTTGTAGCCGTAACACATTGTTGAATAGCTAACGCTAAATTAGCCGCATCTGTTTCCAGCATATTAAAAGCCACTTCAACTGTTTCCGAAATGATCGAACTAGTAACGGCAGCAAGTGTTTGGTCACAGAAAATGTCATTCTTTTCAAAACTATAACTAACTGTCACTCCACCTGCGGTACATCCTACATCTGTTCCTGAAACTGTACCCCAATAGTATCCGTCCCCGTCTGGATTAGTTGCTAGAGGTATTACACCACCGATTGTCACAACTGCTCCTTTGGTATTGATATTTGTAATGTCAATAGCCATAAATTAGTGTGTTAAAAATTATTTCATACGCTTCCGCCTCATTACTTCACTACTCTAAAGAGTGGTGGGGGTACTTTCGGTCCGCAACAACTACTGACCCTCCCTGTCATTTGAAGTAAAATGTCTGCTACATAACTTGGTACCTCTAAGGGTACTGGTTTCAGGTCTTCTCCGTACCTGAATATATACTCTCCGTATATAAATATCTTTCTAGGATTTACTGCCAGACTGTTCAGTTCCAACATCATTATCTTCTTCGTTAGGTTTTAAATATGGTTTTAAAGCTAAACCCAATTTATCAATTCCATATTTCTGTTTATCCAATATATCATTCCATGCGTCAGTGATAGTAACCCTGAGATACGCTTTTAAATCTTCATTACCTATCTCTCTTATACACTTTCTTTGATCTGTAGTCAAAGGTTTCCCATTTAAATATCCTGGGTATACATCGTCTTCAACCATCTTCTCTATTTTATCTAAAACTTGTGATACTAAACGCCGCATTTCGTGATAAGTATCCCCTGTTAATTCTATTAAAGCTTCTTCTACATTGTCATCTTTTATGCCAGTCCACTTATGAAATCTCCCTAAAATAAACTTAGAAAACGGAAATTTTCTATCTCTATTATCTTTGTTATTTGAGTAATTCATAAAGCGGCATTTACTAATCTAAAAGTAGCGTCCACCCTCCACACTTTTACACTAGGCTCGTAAACTGGAGTAGATAACTGCCTATATGCAGTATATACTAATAGACTTGCATTAGACAAGCTTTTTCCATCTAAGGCACCAAAAACAGCATCATTTATGTTATAAACTTCTTTAGGTGAAGCGTCTGTCGAAAAAGATTGTACTATTATATAAGTATTAGTAATATCAGATTTCTGATCGGAATTGTAAGCATTGTCTTCTTCTCCTAAAATTTTATAAGTAACACAAGGATACTCTGAAAGATTCATTGGTCCTGCATGTTTTATTTTTGTCGCATCACCTCCTAAAGCAATTAGTAAGGCCGCATTATTTTTTAATGCGTCATAAACTATCTTATTTAATTCATCTGTATCTCTACTCATACTACGTTTTTAATTAATTGATTAAATATCTCAATAACTCCTGATCTAGTTTCAATCGCTGTTTTTTCAATAAAAAATTGACCAGGAACAAAACTTCCACCAGTTGTGTGGTGGCCTCTTTCAACAAAAGGGGCATAATGGGCAACACTTAAATCAGGCCCTACTAAAACTTTTTGATCGCTCTCTGGAAAGATTGTTTCACTAAGAGCTAAATTCCCTGTATCTACAGGTGTATTTTGTATTAAATTCGTAAGTACATACCTACTACTAAGATCTAAACCTTTAGCTATTGCTGCTGGTATTTTAATTTTTCCTAAAACAGATAATCCTTTGATTATTGGTTCTAATCCAACAATTCTGATACTTAAAGCTTGTCTTGGCATAATTAAGTTTTATCTTCTTTAGGAATATTTAAATATAATTTATAGTGATGTCCTGTAGTGACATCTGATCTTGACGCTTTTCTATCTTCAACTCCCACAACCTCAAATTCTTTTGTAGTCTCTTCATCGTAAATTCTATCTCCATTCTTTATTACTATTACATTATTTGGGCAATACATTTTAAAAGTAGCAAAAAATTCTTTACCCTGAGATAAATCATTTATTTCTCTTGTAGTCATTGCTTGAATTGTAGCTGCTAAATCAGTTGTAATATTATTCCAAGTCTCAGTTAATCCTCCAATATCATCTGACACTAAAGAACGCCTTCTTACAGTTACTTTAGTATTAAGATATTTTGCTATAATTTCAGTTAAAGACATAATATTATTAGGTTATTTTACCAACTTTGCCCCTCATTCAAATAAGGAGCTAATAAATCTCTTACTGTTTGTGAAACTACTACTCCTGTTTCGGTATTGTGCATACTAGCAAATAATGTATTATGCCCTTCTTTATAAGTTTCTTGATAATCCCCTATCTTAATTGATTTCAAATCGTCAGTCTTAGTCCCTGTCTTAATGCTATCCGTTCTAGTGAAATATTCAAAAGTATCTGAAACCATCATAATAGCCGCCAATTTTACTGGCCCAGGTACAGCAGTCCCTCCTATATAAACAATAGTATAATAAAAATCATATCTATATTCAGGTCTAATAACTGACACGCTTGGATTTAAAACATATGAATAATATGCGTAACCTGCTTTAGAAAATAAATCTAATCTTGTTATATCTACTGAAAGAGGTGTGCTAGGAACTCCTTTAAAAGTAATCTCAACACTAGTAACACTCGTTATTGGGGGCTGATCTACTTGAAATACATATTGGCTTAAGTTATTCATTACTCCTTCTTTCTGTTCCGTATATGTATCTACTCCAAATTCTCTATTACAATATGAAATAATAAACTCATTTATCATATCAATAATAAGAGTCAATTGAGCGTCATAAGTCGCTACTGTAATATCTTTTGCTATTTTATATTCAGCTAAAGTTAATATTGTTGCCATAAACCTAAATTTTTAGAAAACTATTTATTAGCAGGTACTTCTTCTTTATCATCTTTTTTTTCAGATTTTTTTGAATTTTCTAAGATAGTTAAAACTTGTCCTACTACAATAGAAGTATACATAGGATTAGCTTCTAATACAGATTTAATAAATTTAATTTGCTCATCATCTAACTCTACTTCTGTTTTAGAACCATAAATTTTTAATCCCAAATCATACGCTTTTATAAGCTTATCCCCTGTAACCCCTTTTCCTGAATAAGAACCTAATTGGTTAGTAAGAACTTCTTTAATGTGTAATTCGTTGCCTTTCATGTCTTTGATACTTTCTCCATTAAAAGCTTTTAAGGGATCAGTAATGTTTTTTACTAGATACATATTAATTCTAGTTAATAAATAATACCTTCAGCATACTCTATTATTTAACTTTTACAAGTTTTTTATCTTTTTTTAGAATGATTTTTTACGTGTTCATCTAATTTAACTTCAGTCCTAATTACTTTCTCACATACATCTTCTAATTTTGCTTGAATATGTGGTAAATGATTAGTCATTATTTTTTCCACATTCCCTGACATATTCTTTACAGTTACGTTTAACGTAGAAATATCTATATCTTGATTGGAATCTTTCTTAGTAACAAACAGAATAATAGCTGTAAGGATTCCTCCTAAAGTAGCTAAAGGTATAAGCCAATCTTTGATAAATATTTCCATAGTTTATAAATTAATTATTTGATCTTGATAGTTCATACCAACTTCCTCCTGAAAAAGAATGCCAAATTAAAATAAGTGTATCTCCATCTCCTAACGTAGCATCCGCACCTCCATCTAATCTTAGAGTAGACCCTACTAAATTATTATCATCTCTGAAAGTAACTGTATTAGAGTCGTCTGTCCCTTGCACTACAAGTATATGCCCATCGTATTTACCAGCCGAAATATTAGGAGTACTTGTCAAAGTAATAGCACCCCCACTACCTACCACTCTAGCATAAGAATTGTCAGAAGATAAAGTAGTTCCTACAAACATAGTAATTGTTGTAGCCAATGGGTCTAGACATAATGCTTTTTTTGCTACTATCGCTGTATTGTCCATATAACCAACATTTACAGCAGAACCATCTTTTGTCCCTATATCCGCCGCCGCCATAAAATAAATATCTGTTACAGAATCGTAAACATCATCTCCCCAACCCGCACCAATATACATTTTATTAGTTGTAGCATCTAAATCTCCTGATATTAAACCTACTTTAGTGTCGGTTGAATCTCTTTGTAAACAACTGATAACTGGATACTTATCTGTACTATCTGTTACTACATCTGAAATCAATAAAGAAGCTTGCTGAGTCAATCCTGCTATTATTCTAGCTCCATATAAAGCAATTCCTGAATGTGAATTATTAGAGAAATTAGCCGCTATGTCTAATCCATAGAAAATATCATTATCCGCTAAATCTTCAAAATTAGAATACATCTGAATACCTGCCGCATAATTGGCAATTACTGTAACATCTCCTTGCATTTTAATACCCATATTAAGAACAGAAGCACCACCAAGACCTAATTGCCCTAGATTACCGATTTCTGCTTCTATATTACTATTATTTCTTGCTTGGAATAATATATTGTTAGTAGAAACAGCCATTAATGCGACTCCTGTTCCCGCTATACCAGTATTACTGAAGTACCCACCAACACCATCTTCGTGGTCATTTTCTCCCCAAATACTACCTGACTTGCTGGAAGGTGAACTAAGATTGGTTTGACCAGAACTCTTAACACGAATACCCCAAGCGTTTACCGCATTTGTATTAACTGCATTTAATATATGAATACCACCACCAGTACCCGCTCCCATATTAATAGCGTAGGTTGGTGTGGATGTAGTCATTGTAATAACATTTGTACTAAAATCACCTGAAAATTGTATTCCATAAATCCAATCTCCTAACAATCTCATACCAGTAGCCGCTGTGTCAGGAGTCACTCCATTTTGGTTTAAATCTATACCTCTAATAGTAGTGCCTACTTCTTTCGCTGTAAGTATAAGATTTAACCCAGTTAAAGAATCTGCTCCTGCCGCACTTCCATCTACTACATTAATATTTAAACCTTTAGCACTAGCTCCACCAGTATATGTTTTTTGATATACATAAATTGACTGAGGAGCAAGAACATCTGTCACTCCAGATTCATCAGTATAGTAATATATACCATATTTCCAAGGGCCTCCAAGTTTAAGAGCACTTTCACCTGTATTTGCCGCCGATATATTTTCTATAAATAAACCAGTAGTATCAGCCTTTAAACCAGCATTAGATACTTGAGGGTCAATATTAATCTTCTGACCAAGCATACTAGCATTAGCATTAGTCTGATTGGTTAGATTTACTGTAAAGGCGGTTGGTTGGTTGTGTAGTCCTGAATGCGTAAAGTCAAAAGTTACTCCCACAAAACCTGAAACACTTGTTTCATGCGAAATTAATACTTTACCATTATTAAATAATCTTCCTCCAGAACCATAAAAAGAATAATTATCATCTGCTACAGAAGAACCTGTAGCAAATCCATATACACCAATATTATTTCCATTAGTCCTACCACTAATAGCTACCCCATGAACCCCATGCGCCTCTCCTGTATCGGTAGCACCATCACTCACCCCAGCTTGCCCATAAACACCCATTGCCGCAACAATACCACTAGCAGCTCCAAATCCTAATAGCCCAGCCCCTTCCACAGCGCCAGAGGTAGCTGCTCCAACTGCACCCACATTTATAGGATTAATGTATCCTGTATCTGTATGATTAAATACAGCAGTCGCTCCAGAAAAATCTGCTGCTGCATCTACAGCTTCTCCAACATAAAGCTTACCACTTGGTATGGCAACACTATCTCCAGCATTTAATGGGTGTAAAAAAGTTGATGTTCTTTGCCAATAAGTTTCAACACCCAAAGCTAATTCTTGCCAATCGGCATCAACAATACTTCCAGGCGTGTAACCGCTTTTTAATTTAAAATATTTATCATCATCTGAAACATAAACCATCATCCCTACTTCAGCCCTATTTGCATAAATAGCGTTTCTAGCCGTATTATCCACAACGGTTCTTAAACCCCCTTCTCCATAAACTGCTTTATGGGAGGCTTGGTTATCCGCAGAATCGTATGGTACTACTGGTGCTCCTACATTTATTCCACTTATTAAAGTCATACTATTTAATTATTGATAAATTTAAAGTCTATATTTGTGTATCGGTAAAAATTGTACTTCAGTCCCCGTAGGCGCATCTACCACAACATCATCAGTATTCTCATCAATAGGCGTTGTCAAATCTCCTATATAAGACAAATTAACATTATCTGTATCTGCATCTGGGTAAACTAAAGATACCCCTCCTGACTTAGCTGTTTTCCAAGAACCATTATTAGGTAAACCCGCACTCCAATTAGCTCCGCTATCATCTGATATTTTACTTATAGTAGCTATTCCAGCCGCTAAAGTCGTAGTCGCTGATTGAGCACAATATAAATTCCAATCTGAATCAGTATCGGAAGCATTTGAACCTATAAAAACAATCCATACATTACTTCCATTATCAAGATCAATACTGAAATCAGCCCAAGTTTGTGTTAATGTTCCTGCCCCTACTCCTACTTTTGTTTCTATAAGTACCTTATTAGCCCAATCAGGATTATTAAATCCATCATCGGGTACCGCATATAAACTAATATCGATAGTACCTGAATTAGATTCTGAATTAGTTTCTAGGTAATTTATTTTAAGATTTGTCCCGCTAGTATTAGCATATCTCCAACCATGATACCTATAAATATCTGGTGCTCCATTAACAAATAAAGGTCTTACTGTAGGTGAAGAAGATGTTGTCGCAATGTTTGTTGTAGAAGTCGCTACTTCTGGCCCATCTTTAATAGCTGGAGGCGCACTAGAATTTTTAGTTTTTTGCACAATAGCTAATTTTTCAAAACCTGTTGAAGCAGGAGTTAGAGTTACACTTCCACTTGAAAATGTAAAATAATAATCTAACCCATTTCTAACAATCCCTTTTTCATAAAGCATATCTAAATCACTAGGGATATTTTCTCTTAAAAATAATCCCTCAGTAATAACCATATCCTCTTTAGTATTTAATCTTTCATTCATTCCCATATATATAAATTAAAATTATTAACATATTATCCATTCAGTAGCACTGATAGCTTGTGCCCAAACACTCGCTCCATCAGTACTTACAAGATGTGATGTTTGCGCTAGAGCAGTATTAATTATAGTATCACTACCATTTCTTTGTATAGTAATGTTCTTTAATGCCGCATTACACCCTGTATCTTTAATTAAAAATCTTATTCCTATGCCGTCAGTCGCATTATAACACAGAGCCGCACTAGGTAAGTATAAAATAACAGAATCAGTCGCAGTTCTATCAACCTCAATAGTATTATCTGTAACTAAAATAATATAAGTAGTTGCAGAGACAGTTGTAACTTTATAACCAATAGAACCATTTACTTCACTATCTGCTACTGGTGTAGCTGTACCTAACCCTAGTTGACCAGCATTAGTCAAAACCATTTTCTTATCGGGACTAACAGAATTTTCTGTAGTCGTCCACCATTCAAATCTTGAAGGGTAACTTGTCGCAGAAGGCGTACCGTCTACTAGAGCATGAAAATATGCCAAATCTCTCATATCCCCATCTATATAACCTGCAAAATTTAAAGTTCCTGCTAAATCATCATCTTGTACTTGTGCTGGGCTTCCAATAGTACCTCTAAATTTTCTAAACCTAAAAGCAGAACCACCAACATTATTACTATATCTTTGTAATTCTATAGAACTAGTAGTAGCATCATCTCCTACTACTGATAAAGCATAATCTGGGGTTAATGTATTAATACCCACTAAACCTGTGTCAGAAATTACTACTCTATTCCTTAGTACCATGTCAGTACTCTCTTTAGTTTTAAATATAACTTCTCCTCCTACATAAGTACCAGCCGCTCCTACTTGCCTGAATAAAATACCAGCAGAGCCTTGTAAATCTCTTGCATTTGAAGAATTTACACCCATAGCATAAATACCTCCTAACATCTCTTCATCTATAGTAGAAACCAAACCTTCAATATTATCTACATGCGATTTTCTAAGATAAATATAAGGAGGACGATTACTGTCATCATTATATTGGTCAAGTGAAATAATAGCATTGTCCGCTGTTGCGGATGCTAAATTTAACTGATACTCAGGGAAAGTTTCCCCAATACCTACTTTATTATCTCTATCAATTACTAAAATACCTTGTTTATCATAAGTGTCTCCTACATCATTTAAAGATGAAATTTCTATTCTCTCATTAAAATAACTAATAGCCATTACCTTGTCTCCTGCCCCCTCTCCTGTATCTTCAAACCAAATTCTAGGCATTGTAGCACTAGATATCGCCATTTCCCCTAATAATCCCTCAGTTATATTTGAAGTAGCCCCGTCTGCTACGTGCAACCCTGCTTTTGGTATTGCTACGCTCAAACCAAACTTTCCAGAAGCCTTTAATCTTGCGATTTCATTTGCTAAAGAAGAAAAATCATGACTATCTGAAGGGTCTGAATAAAATACAAAATCTTTATTACCATCTACAGCAAAAACAGTATCCGCATATCCTTGATTATAAACAGCAAAAGAATTAGCAAAAGCACCTGATCCTATAGTAGACCCACTATTAAGTAACATTATTCCAGCCCAAAAAGAATCGTCATTAGTTAATTTATATAAAGAACCAACTACAACCCCAGCATCACTACTTGGATTCTCAATACCACAAACTAGCATACCTGCTTTATCTCCATAAATTTGTAATTTTTCACCTGGAGTAGCTGTTCCAATACCTACATCATCACCTAAATTAAGAGGGCTTAAATTTGTACCAGTTCTTTGCCAATAAGAAGTACCTCCAAAAGTTAATTCTTCCCAATCTGCATCTACTAATCCTCCTGGTGTATAGCCACTTTTTAATTTGTAGTATTTATCGTCATCTGATACATACACCATCATTCCAGTTTCAGACCTATTACCATAAATGGCGTTTCTATTTGTGTTATTTGTAACTGTTCGCAAACCTCCCTCACCATAAGTTGCTCTATGGGAAGCCTGGTTATCTGCTGAGTCGTAAGGCACTACAGGAGCACCTACATTTATTCCTTGAATTAACGTCATACTGTTTAGTTACTAATAAATTTCCCAATTCAAACTTGAACCATTATATTGACCATTTGTTTTCAAAAGATAATAATCTTCAGTATGACCACTAGCATTCTCAAAGTTAGTTATTGTATATAAAGTATAATCTGAGAATTCAAATCCTCCAAAAAGAGTACCTGAAGGTGCTCCCCAAGATTTCGGATAAGCAAAGTATAAATACTGATTACCCGCACTAGCATCAAAAGTCTTTGATACTGCTTTAGATGTACCAAATTCACTTCCTGAAAGAGCCGCTCTAACTTGTGCTCCTGTACTTGAAGCATTTAATACAGTACCACTTGGTCCCCAATATCTTTTACTTCTAAAATAAACAGTCGTACTTCCTGATAATACTGTAGTATCATCTCCAACTCCCGCAAAAGTATAAATTTGTTGAGCTGTTAAAGCCGCACCTGTTACTAATATAGTTCTCAAAGCCACTGCAATTGGATTAGTCCAAGAAGCTCCTGAAATTGGAGTAATATTTTGTGAAGTAGGGTCATCCGAATTTCTATTAAAAGCCCAATTTAAATTAAAAGCATTTAATGTTACTCCTTTTTCTTGTATCCCTGCATCATTAGTAAAACTTGAAAGAGCATGATTAGCTACAATTAAGCTTTCTGGTATAGCTGTAACTTCTCCCATTGTATTAGCTCCTGTCTTCTTTAAAATTGCACCGTCTGGCGTTCCTAAATCAAATGTCGCTCCTGGACTAGTAATCTCTAGCCATTGTACGTCTACAACACCTGCCGTAGCAATACATAGATAAATGGCTGACCCTGACTGTTCTGCCCTAACATCATTAATAGAATTACCTGCCAAAGGTAAGGAAGGTTTATCGGCTACTGGAGCTTTCCAAGATGTAGAAGATACTCCTAAAGCGGTATCTAAAGCATCTTTAACAGTTTTTAATGAAGGGAGTCCTGCATAAGTATAATTAACGTCTTGCGATTTATGCCTCAATGGATGTTGCCCTTTATGTATTACTTGTCTCATAAATTAAGTTATTAAATTATTTTGTTGTTCTATTTTCTATCTTACTACCAACACCAACCCTAAGATATAATAACCCAGATAAATCATCATTAATTGTAAGCGTCATCTTATCTATCACTTCCTCCTGAACATCAGTCATCTCTCCCTGTAATATACTAACTGCATTTTGTAGCCCGAAAACATCTATTTCTACTGCCGCCATTTCACCTTGCAATGTAGAAACATCACTCTGTAATTGACTAATATCTCCTTCCCAATCTACATCCGCTATTTTCTGCCATTGTGCATCAACATCTCCTGAAGTAGCTATACAAACATACAAAGACGTATTACCATCTCCATCATCTTGAACCATTCTAGCATCACTTAAAGTATTTCCTGTTAAAGGTAAAGCCGCTTTAGTAGCTACGGGGTCTTTCCAACTAAAATTAATATTAAGAGTCGCAAACAAATCTAATGCGTCTTTAACAGTCTTAATACTAGCTCCTAAGGTAGCATTCAGATAGCCTACTTCCTCCGCTTTGTGTCTTAAAAGGTGTTGTCCCTTGTGTATCACTTGTCTCATATAGTTTCTGTGATCAAAATATTATTTTGTATGCAAGCGTTAGCTTGTAGTCAGAAATCTAAACCTAAAAACTTTTTTTAGGTCGGGGTACTCTAATTGTTTTATAAATCCCAAGCACTACTCCATACGCTAGATTCCCAAGTTTCTTTTTGTATGCTCTTAATACCACTTGCTGTAATATACGATAACCTCTGACGAAGACATTTTTCTCCATCTACTCCTGCCGCCTGAATATAATATATATCTGTAGCGTCCCCATCTACATCACTGACAAAAAACTTTTTTATCTTTGGACTATTATAGTCCTGCATCATTGTTGTCATTGTAATAGATCGAAAGCCTGTTACTCCTTCAGCCATATTTTTGAGTGTTAAATGAGTTATATACTCTCCTAAATATCCGCCTTTAATGTAAAAAGACGGATACTATAGGACTAGAATAACTCTGTTAAATACGCCGCTTTGAACGAATCATCTCCTACTATACCTCCATTTGGTTTGAAAGTTCCATACTCTGAATCAACTGTTGGTGGAGCACCTTCTACAGAATACGCACCTACACCAGTCGCTTTTCTCTCTAATTGAATCCAACTAATATCCGCAAAATCTTTAACAGGTCGATACGCTCCTAATTTGTCTGAAGTACCTACTGAAATTGCATCTGCCAAAGCTACCCTTGCAGGTAGAACAACTTCAAATACTTCATCAAATGGAACTACTCCTTCCACAGTAGATACCCCTGAGGCAACTATGTGATCTTCTACTACTTGTCGAGACCAATCATACCCACGAACAATTACTGTACCTGCTACTGTACCTTGATTACCTGTAACAGACACACATCTATAGGCATCTGGCTCTCCGCTTAATCCGTCAACCGTTGTAGTGACTGCTGCCGCTAATACAGTAGATGTTAACACATCAGCCGCTTCCGCAGCTTCTACATCAATCATTGACTGTATAACGGGAAACCCTCCTTGAACGGTATCCACAATATAATCTTTTCCTATACCACCTAAAATTTGTGATAGCTTTCTTAGCGTTCTATTCATAGTTTAAAATGTTTAATTAAATATTTGTGCCAATGGGGGTAGATACTACCCACCCCCTTGACAAATTCTACTAAGCAATTCTAATATTCGAAATTACAGTTTGGAATTCTTCTGCTCGGCACACTAATACTGTTGCCTCAGTTACCATAAATTTAATCGCTGCTCCTGTTCTGTCAAGCATTGATTTTCCTAAACCATATAAATCTTCCATGTATAAAACTTCAGAACCAGCCCATTTCTCTGTTACGATATAAATACTACCTACTGTGAACCCTGCGTATGTAGTAGTATCGTCTGCAATACCAAATGAAGCTACAATAGGTAATTTACCTACCATACTTTGGTAATAAGTAATGTCTAATCCAGTTCCTAGTTCTGTTTGAGGCCCTTGGTTGATGTTAACACGAACATCACCAGCTAAACTTTGGTTAATAGCACGTTTCATACCGTATGAGCAGTAAACTGCTGTAGGTCTTACTCCGTAAGTATTAATAAGGTTGCTGATCTCAGCATCAAGCAAGTCAGTTCTGAATCCAAGCGCGTTGTTGTTATCATTCGTAAGATTAGTAGTAATCAGTGTGTCTAACCCATCAAATTGGGTAGCAACTGCTCCACTATCTCCCGTAACAATCAAGCTTTCCTCGTCTTGAATTACTTCTCTCATAGCTACTTCTGTTTGTTCAGCTTCTTGATCCATGAAAGTCTTACCTGCCGCAAGCATTTTATCTGTAATAGATTTAGTTTTACCTAATTCTTTATAGATAGCACTTCTTCTAGCGTAGTTTGAAGCGTCTTCTGTCGGTGTACCACCTTCCGCAAAAGGAGAGTTACCTACACCCATACTTGTAAGAACATTCCATGAAGCAGCAAGTCCGCTACCAGGTTTACGCATTAATCTGTCTCTAATAGGCGTTTCTTTTTCAGTAAGTCTGTTAACAAATCCTGAAAGGTTTTCTCTTGTGATAATCGCACCCTGTATATAAACAGGAGTTGATAGTGTTTTCTTTACATTAGCTAATGTTTGATCTAGATCCATAATTTAAGTTGTTATATAATTTTTACTATAATAATAATATTAATATTTTTTAGGCTTAGACTCTTTTAGCCAATACTGCTTTATAAGCTTCAGTAAAAGTGTCGCCTTTTTTCATGCCAGCATCAATTTGTTCTTGCTCAGTCTTATTTAACGCTCCTTCTGTAAATGATTTTTCAACCACTTGGTTAGTAGCGTAAGATTTACGACCTAATGAAGCTTTAGACATTAATTCTAAAGTCTCACTAATAGCTCCTATGTCTTTTTTAAGACCGTTAATGTCCTCTGTAGCAGTAACATCTTCTGACTTTGTAACAAGAACGTCTACAATTTCTGTCAATTTCTTGAGAGATTTATCAAACCTTGCTACCATACTTTTTTCCACGTTCGCTGTGATGCTTTTTGTAAGTTTTTTCTCAACTTCAGCATCTTCTACTGGAGCTTCTTCCTCAGTAGTTTCTTCTTCCTTTTCCTCAACTTCTTCTTCTTTTTCCTCTTCCTTTTCTTCCTCAACTTCTTCTTCTTTAGTTTCTTCTTCCTCTGTTTCAGAGTCAGCTTTTTCTTCAGAAGTTTCTTCAGTAGTTTCTTCTTCCTCTGTTGCAGAGTCAGCTTTTTCTACCTCAGTGGTTTCAGTTTTTTCTTCAGTAGTTTCTTCCTTCTTTACAGGAGTTTCTTCTACTTCAGTTTTTTCTTCAACCTTTTTAGTTGTTTTATCCATAGTTTCTGATTGGTTAATAATTTGATTAAAATGTGGGCTTTTCAACAGTTCCTTATAAGCTTCAAAACATTTGGCAATTTCTTCCTTTGTCATTTCTTTGCCTTCGTTACTTGGTACTACTGTTGTTTTGCCTACGGAGAAGTTATGGCAACTTTGTAACAAGTTTAATTGCTCCTTACTGATATCTTGTTCTGCGATATGTTTTTTAATATCGCTCATATTGTCTTTAGGTTTTTCAAGCATAGTTTTAGATTTAACAATTTGTAACTTTTTTAAATGTATATATAAATGATTAACGATAGCTGTATATTCCTTAGGTGTATACCAACCAACTCCGTCAACGACTTTCTTTAATTGATAAAGTAATAACTCTTTATTAACACTAAAGTCTGTATTATGATGAGGCATTGTCATTGTTCTATTAAATAAAACAATTTGCATCTCTTCTGTTAAATTCTCCCAATAAGCATCATCATCAAATATTGCAGGCCATGTATTATCATCAGGTAAATCAACTTCACTTAATATAGTAGTCAACTGAGCAATAAGTTTTAAATCCTCAGGAGTTAATCCTCTATACTCATCTTCACAATAACATTCGTCTTCATAATAATCTTTAAAAAGACTAATCACTTTAGGCTCTACTTCAGCCATCCAAGTATTAAAGCTATCTTTTGTCGCTTTTACTTCTTCCTCGTCTTTAGATACTTCAACAAATTTATCAGCATCAATTTTACTTATACTCTTATATGTATCAATCAATTGCTGTGCTTGTGTAGTGTATTCAACCTCGTCTTTACTTTTCTCCCAATCAACAGACTTAGCCATTGCTAGGGAAGTATTATAATTAGAAGGGTTTTTAACTACTGATATTTCTTCAAGAATTACATCTTTATATATCTTGATATTCTTTCCTAACTCAGTTACATATTCATAAACTGCGTCTAGAACCTTACCACCAACGGATAATGATAAAGGAGTGCCTCTTTTTAAAAGAACTGAAATATCTTTTCCTAGTGACATCTCAGTATCTATTTCCCCTTTAACATATAATTTATCATCAACCATTGACGCTTTTGTCCAAGTACCTACATCTGTATAAACTTTATCTTCATGCTCAATTCTAATAGGTAAACTACCTCCATTTACTCCCTTAACCATTTTTGCTATTGCCTCTTCATCAAATCTTTCTTCATCTCTATCTATTGTTGGGTCTGAAGCAATTCCTTCTACAATAAATTTGCCATTCTTCTTCTGAAATGACTTTGTAATCGGTATTGATAATTTAAACATAAAGGTGGGCTTAAAATATTGAAATATTCTTGCCTTACCTTATATAAAGGAAAAGGCCACGTACAGAATAGCTTTATAACAGTATTATATAACTTTATGCTTGTGGCCTTCTTGAGGTCCTCGGGGCTTTGCCCTACTTTACGAGTTCAGTATATTTATATTTATAATAAATAGCAATACTTTTTTCTCTTTCTTAACTTTTTACATTCTTCACACTACCATACTCTACTACAGTTTTGCAATATCTACATTTAGTTTCAACAAAACCTACCCCCATAAAACTTAATAATGGTCTACTACAACCATTGCATGAGAGCTGTCTGGCTTTATTAAAAAAGTCAATTCCTCTCAACCCAACTCCTTGGTCTCCTCTGTTGGGGTAGTTAACCCTCCGACATTTTGGACATATAATTTCAACATCTATATCTCCCGCAGCTTTGTAAAGTAGGGTTTTGCAATTTAAACACCTGTAGTCTTCCATATTGTTATGTTAAGTTATATTTTTACTTGGTATCTTCTTAGTAACTCCAAAACTCCTGATTAATTGAACAAATCCTTCATCTGTTAATTTATCTCTTGCATCTACTAAAATCTTATCCACTCCAAAAGTTAAAATTGATTGTTCTCTTAATATATCCACTACCAATTTCCCTTCTTTCATTATTAATATATTTTTTAAATTTCTCTTATAATCTCTAAATATTTTTATATCTTCAATAAACTTACTAATACCTCTATCGGGACCTATTAAAGTTTTGCCTCCTGCCCATACCGCATTAGGATTAACAACACTTATTGCAGTAGTCTTTATAGGAGTATAAAAAATTAATTGTTTCGCTTTTGTAAACAAATCATCAATAGTTTCAAATACCCCTCTTTTTAATACAAAATTACTCGCCTCATTACCTTCTATATCATAAGTAACTGAGCATCTACATACTGCATGAGCTGGTGGATACTTACCAGAAAAATCTCCTGAATTAAAATTACGACTCATTTTTTTAGTAACTCCATCCAAGGGAGCACATATAGGACAATTATGTACAAGTATCCCATTTGCATAAAATTCTGGGTATTCTTCTACCTGTATGTCATAAACAAATATTGATTTGCCTAACAATCTACTATATACTATAAGTAAATCAATCCTTAATTGTGTGGCATGTTCCAATATATCTGTTATCAATGTGGTAAAGCCATTAAAAAAGAAAAGAAAATAAGAGGAAAAAATGCCTATTGTTCTCCTAAATGTTATCACAAAAGCACTAAACAAGGTAAGATTCTCCTCTGTAAGGGGTGTAATAAATCCTTTTATCTTAACAAAAGTCGAGTAGCCAGAAATGAAAAGTACTGCTCTTCTAAATGTTATAAAAAAGCTAGAACTCCTAAAAAGGTTACTAAAATATGCCCTGTATGTACTAAATCTTTTCAAATTAATAAAAGTATTTCTCATAGGTATACAGTTTGTAGCCTCGCCTGTCGTTGGATAAATATGGGAAACATTATTTGTAAAAGATGTAAAAAAGTTTTTAGAGATAAAATAGGAATACAAACATATTGCTCTGAAAAATGTTATCGTCCTCCTACTTATAAAACTTGTGAGCAATGTGCTAAACAATTTAGAGTAATGCCTTATGCAAAAGATATTAGGCGTTTTTGCTCTTTCTCGTGCTACCGTAAATTTACTGGAGAAACTTCTCTTGAAAAGCTCTTCAGGCTTAGTCTGTACAAACTTGGTATTCCCTTTATCCAAGAAGGACAAGTCGGAAGATATAGTGTTGACTTTCTTTTGCCTAAATATAAAATTGCTCTCGAAGCAGATGGAGCATATTGGCATTCTAATGCACAAAGAGATAAAAGGAAAAATAATTTTCTTATAAAAAATGGATGGAAAGTTGTACGCATACTTGATACTGAAATTACTCACCTTATCCACCCTGAAATATTTATTCTCCTTAGACTTAACGAAATCTCCAACATTGAAATCTCCCGCACATAACCAACCATAACCTTTTTCCCAAATCGGATGATCGCTAGTACACACTAGCTTCCCCTTAGTTGTAGTTATACTAGTCATACTCTTACTATATTTTCTTTTATTAGTTGCAGTAACTTTTCTATAACCGTTTCGAGTCAATACTTTATCTCCTATTTTAAGTTCTTGTATCCCCCTCTCCCCTCTATCAGTAACTACTTGAGTATCTTTTGGAAAACAAACTCTATCATCTCCCGCTGTTTCCCAAGTTCTCGTAGTAACTCCATTTAATCTAGCGGTCTCATATCTCATAAATTCTGCTGCCGCTTCTGTTTCTGTATCTACTATCCTTTTTGCTCTAGTCTTTGAAAATTGCTTTCCTGTTTTCTGTAGCCTTTTAATTATTTGTGTTTTTGTTTCTCCATTCTTAATACCTAAAGCTAAATGTCTCACTAAAATTTTTCTAGTAACTTTGTCTAAATCTTTTATTAATACATTTACTCTTTTTGTTATTTTTGCTTTTAGAGCAACATTAGATAATCTAAATTTAATAGGCTTAGGCGTTTTTATATCAGATACTATGTCTTGCCCTCCTTTATTTGCCATTGTTTTTAAGAAAGTATTCATATTCTTTCTAAAATCATAATAACTACCAATAGATTTCATATTAGTTTTTACTAAAGTTAATAGAAAAGCTAAATAAAGTTTCATCTTCATACCCTTTTCCCCTACTAAAAATTTATCCTGCTGTAAGCTATCCAATATGGCTTCATCTAATTCTTCTTCATTAGTAGCTTTAGCAACTGTCTTTTTAATCTGTATCTTCTTGCCTCCCTTTACAATAAAATCCTTATACTTATTAAACATAGTATTTATTATTCCTGAAAAAAGAACATCATTCCATTGGTCTAATAAAGCTTTCTCAATTAACTTCTTCATTCTTTTAAACTCAGGAGTACTTTCTAAAGTATCAAAAAACTCTGCATCTTCTTCTACTTGTTTTTGTACAAGTTTATTCATATAAAGGTTTAAAATTATGTGAGTGAGACTTCTTTTCTTCTGGCACTAACACATCTTCTTTACCTTCAATCTTTTCTTCGGGAGCTGGTGCTAAGTAATCTATCTCTTCTTCATCTTGTTCAGGTATTTCAAATCCTTCTCTGATAGCTACTTCTGCTGGGTCTAGAATTCCTGCCTCTACATAAATTTTATCTATTTCTGCTTGCTGTTTCTTTTCGGAAATATTTAAAGCCTTTTGAAATTTAAACTGTATATCGTCCCATCCCATTGGCATAAATATCTCTCTATTAATATACTCCTCAACTAACTTAAAAATACTTCCTACACCTCTAGAACTTGTAACAGATTCTTGAACACCTGCTGTAGCCCTATTAACATCTTGAGTAATATTTGCGTCCATTCCTGTAAGACCATAAGTAGCTAATTTAATTCTTGATAGCCAATCTGTATATTCCACAAACTGCATATCTTTATTATTTTGGTTAAAAGGAATATACTTTTTATTATTTTTTTCTCCTCCACCCCAAAGGAATTTTAACTTCTGAGTACTACCGACTACTGTGGCATCCCATACAGATATAAATTGTTGTGCTTCTGATTGGGACATATCCCCTAAATCTAACATACCTGGAGGGATATTATCTTTAGAAAACATTTCAGCATTATACAGATCAGCATTTAAAGCTGCCTGTACTTGTAATAAAATACTCTCAATAGGCGACATCCCATACCCATACAATCGTATATCGCTTTGCGGACTTTGCACCATATAAATTAATTCATTTAATGCAAATTCAGCTACTACTTTGTCTCCTATCACTTGCACATAAGCACTAGTCGGGTCTAAATCTCCATACTTATCCATTTTAGGTCTGATAGTAGCTCCGTCTACAGCATTTAATTCTACTATCTCTCCTTTAGCATTATAAACTTTCTCAATTACTCCAGCATCTAATACTAATAAATCTTCTAATACCATATCTAATACTTGTCTTAAATTCTCTCCTCGATTATTAATCGTTTCAAATAAATTAGTAGCTTGATCTACTTGAGCCTTATTAACTTCTTTTCTCTCCTGTTTTGGGATTATAGCCCACTCTGCTTGACTAACTGATTTCTTAATAACATTTACACAAATTCTGATAATAGCATCATACCTAGCTGCTTCCCGTAACTGATTAAAAGTTACTTTCGTTGGTTTTTTTAGCCCTGTTTTTGAAGGGTCTTGTAATCTTCCAAAGTAAGAAACACCTGTTCCTCCTAACGTAGCAATAGCTTTCTTTTGACCATCTTTAGTAAAAGAGAATAGCTCAGTTAAGCTTTTGTAAGCTTTTTGGATAACATTTGGTTTTTTCATATCTAATTGGGTTTAAACATATACTAAAAATTATTATCTTTAGAGAATTTTGTACCTCTATATACAGAATACTCATCAGTAAATACATAATATTTTTCTTCTTTATCTACTATTTTTATTTGGGTATATACGACTCTAACTCCATCTTCTGAGAAAGTTTTCATAGCTGTATTCAGGTCTTTAATATCACTAAATTTGTATAATTTCATATATAAAAGTTAACATAATATATTCTATTTGGCAATTTATGCCAATAATCCTTTACTATTTAATTCTTCTAATCGTCTATAATAATCCTCTTTACTCTCTGGCACTCCCATAGATGCACTTTCTCCCTCATTTTTAGGATAATAAGCACCTGCTGACATTCCCATCTCTTCTCCAGATTCTTTTACGCACATATATACCGCTCCGCATACCGCATCTGCTACATCTTTAGAACTACCAGGCGGATGGTCAACCTTTTGGGCTTTAGTTATTTCTAGCCTACTTAGCTCATCTAAAAGTACATCCATTTTATGACATTGTATATTACCCCCATAAATACATTCTTTTAGAGTCTGATAAGGCTCTATCCCTCTATCTACTGATAAATACTCTGCTCTTATTCCTTTTTTCTTTAAAATCTGAATAGTATCAACTGAATTATGGACAAATACTCCCGCCGAAGTAGCAAAATTATGAGTTCCCTCTATTTCAATATCCCAAGTTTCGTCTTGAATATTTAATTTTTCTACTTTAACTACTCGATGATTTACAGGAGAACTACTAAACTCTTTCCAAGTCTTATACCCTAAAGTATTAATACGATTTCGTACTTTACGAGGAGTTGTATTTAATATACGACATACCTCTACTAATTTTTTATCTTTATATTGCTGTAAAATATCTATAGTTAAATTTTTATCATATTGTGGATGGTCCTCCCCATGATGTGCCGTATCTCTAAGCATCATTTTTGCTCTATGTTTAGGGTCTTGCCATATCTTTTTACTCGCTTCTGAAAGATTCTTTCTTCCCTGCCCACTAGTTTTAGTCCCTAAACGAGGCTTTATTAATTTATTCGATATACTTCTTTGCTTACTAGTTAATCTTTTCCTCTCCTCTGTCCAATGATGCTTACAATGAATTGAGTTCTTCATTATCTCTAAGTTATCTGGAATATTATTTGATTTATTTTCATCTTTATGATGGACTATATTGCTCCTACCAGAAGCCCCCATAACTAATCTATGAGTATGTCTATAAGATTTAGTTTTAGGATTAAATGTTTTTTCATAACCAACCCTTTCTCTTTGTCTATATAAAGGCATTAAATTAGCACCCTCTTGTAATTTATCCGCCCTAACATAACTCCCATCTCGTAACATAAATGGATGATTATCCGAACAATCTACAAACTTTCCATTATCTATATGAACTCTATATATTTCCTTATGCCCTGAACACCATACCGCCTTAACCCTCCCCGCTTTAATACTTTTATCTCTGTCCAGACTATATACATAATCACCTTCTTTTAAATCCTGTATGTTTTTTTCTTCCCCCGCTAGTAAAGGTACTTTTGATTCATTCTTTAAAGGCATATCTTTTTGGTTATTGATACTACCTTTATTATATAGTGACGCCACACTATTTTCAATAGTTAATATTTTAGTGTTCCGACGACAGCACTGAAAAGCATCTAAAGTAACTTTCTTAATAGCAAATCCCATTGTTTTTAAAACATAAATCTTTTTTCTAACTTCTTCAAAATCTATTTCACCACCAGCTCCAGCCTCTATTCGTTCCGCTAAATCTATTACTACTTTCTTTCTACGTTCCCCTAGCTCTTTGTCTTCTTCAAATCCCTCAAAATGGCACATAGCTAGACCAGCAAAATCTCCTTTATTATGTCTGTTTAAAGCTAAATCCACATGAATATAATAATTAGCTCTTAAAGGGTCTTCATCAGGAAAAGTATAACTTCCGTTTGCTTGTAAAGGACTTTCCCTGTCAGTAAACATTTTCTCTATTAAATCTATTTGAGGCATAAAGGCATCAATAGCTTTCCCTGGTACTGCCGCATAATCTCTTTTAGCTTTTTCAGGATCAACTATAAAATCTCTCTTATACTGCTTAGGTATTTCCCAAATAGTAGCTCCTACCTCAAACGGGTCTCCTATTTTAGAAATAGTCTGTGCTGGTGAAATAGTATCTACAATCTTATTAGTCTTAGAGTTAAGATAAAATATATCTTTTTTATCTTCCTCACTTATAGGTTTTAGTTTCCAAGTAGGCGAATGAGTAGAGAAAATTTGTTTAGGTACTTGTTGGGCTTCCTGTAATTTTCTCATAACAAAATCTCCATCATACTGAGGCGAACTAATCATTAGAGCTAATCCTTTATCTTTAAACCTGGATACAATACGTCTTTGCAATGCTGTATATATATCCTCAGCTACACACTTATTATCATTATCCATATAAAAAGCCGCTTCATCTAATCCTGCATAATAAATATTATATCCCAAAGGTGTGGTAGCTTTACTATTACCTGAAAGTAAAAGTATGTTTTGTTTTGGGAATCTTATACTACCTTGTAATATAATTGGTGTGTGACCCATAAAGAATGGGCTTTTTTTAATAAAAGACTTAATACCTGAAAAGGCATTATCTAAAGCCTGAGTAGCAGTAGTACCCATATTAATTAGAGTAATGGGTTTATCTGATAGTAAACTAAAATACCCATGCGGGTCCCAGTAGCAAAGTAGTTCATAGGCGTAATAGCAAGCTAATAGCTCTAATACAGTTGTTTTACCTCCCCCAATACCAGCAACCATTACAAGCTCTCTATAGTCTCCATCTATAACAGCATTACATATATTTCTAATTTCTGGATAAACTAAACTTGCACCCCCTTCTTTCACTAGCCCTAAATACTGAGGGCTATCAATAAAGGTATCAAAACACACTCTTGGGTATTTCCAAATCTTATTTGAATTATCAGCCCAATCCTTTAATAATAAAGCGTCTTTTTGAGTATGTGATAAACTAGCAATATGATTTTGCAGAAAGACAACAGTCCTTTCTGAAAGATTATCCGCTAACTTTGGATTTTTAAGTATTGTTGTCATTTGTATCTTCTTTTATATAGCTATCACCTAGCACCTCAACTCCAATTTCATCAATAGGTCTCTTATCTAGCATCATATCGCAAAGAGCTGAAATAGCTTTTAATTCTTTAGGCTTGTTCACTATATTTGCTGCGTTTTCGTAAGGAGTTAAAATGTTATTTTGCTGGAAAAGTATATTTGTATTCTTTCTTCCTTCATTCCAGTTCATTATCTCAGCAAAATCCGCTAGAGTCCTTCTTAAAATATCCATAGCTGCAAACTCTTCAAATGGTTTCCAATTTTGTTTAGTAGATAATTTAATGTGCATCTTTTCTATAAGACCCTCATACTGTGAAATATAAGCATCTCTTAACATAGACATCTCCTCATTAGCTTCAACACCTGTTAATTTATTCTTACTAAAATAAGCTGCTATATCTCTCATTATAGTCCTCCTACTAACCACTCCCCATTGCTCTATAGTAGCTTCTTGATTAACAAGATTCATAATACTATTAATACTGAGACCCTTCATTTTTAATGCGGAGGCTCTCTCCCTTCTTTTTTCTACTAACGCTACCGATATTTCTATTCTTCCTGCCATATTATTTTTTAAATTTTTTATGATAATTATACATTACTTGAACTACTTCAGCTCTTGTCATAGGCTGATCGGGTCTAAAAGAACCATCCTCATATCCTTTTATTACTTTCTTATCTTTAGCCCATTTAAGAGCCTCAGCTACCCAGCTATCCTCTGTTACATCTGTAAAAATATTCTTTACTTCTCTCATATCATATACTAAATAACAACTATCTAAATTCTTAACAAATTTATCTTCAATTCTAAATGTACCATCTCCATAAAATCCATAATTACTTCCATAACTCTGAGAGGCTACAATATCTTTATTACTACCTGTATAACCCATTAAAGCGAAAGCATGTCCACCTCTTATGGTACCATCTAATCCTGTCCAATAACCTGTTGTCTTGGCTCTTTTAAAATTAGTAGATGTAGTTCTAGCTGAAGTAACTATTGGATACCCTTTAGCTAACCAGTATTTAATTTCTTCTGGTGTGCTCTTTCCTAAACTAATACGAGCAAAAGCTTTAATAGGGTATGTTCCTTCTTCAGTAATTAATCCATTTTTTACAAGACTTTTTAAAGCTGTTACTACATAATCTCCTTTTTCTGAAGCAGTACCTAAATGTTTTTGCAATCTCCAACCTTTTACAAAATCAACAGATAGCTCTTGTTGGTGCTCTAACTCATTAATTGCTTGAGCTACATGATAAGCCGCAAAACAAGTACAAGCCACTCTAGTCTCCTCTAAAGCACCTTGATTGCCTTCCTCTATATCTAATCTAACTTCTTCTGGCATTACAAACTTAGGATCAATATCTCCTAAAATATGACCCGCTATATAATCCCTAGAATCTTCTTCACCCTTTAAAGCTCCTAAAGGTAAAGTATCTTTTGACTTTCGTTCAAACATAATAAAATTGATTATTAAAATAATTATCTAACTTGATCCGTTCTGTTTGCCATAAATCTTTCTTTTGGTACTGGCCCTACATTAAACCATTTTATTCTTCTACCAAGTACCCTGCTGACTATAATAGCCAAAGGTACTAATAAAAACATAAGAATATGAAAAAATGTATGATACAACATTGACTTAAGCCCTTCACCATTAGCATTAATATCTAAAAGATATCTATCATGTACTTGAGCAGGTACCTCCATAGTCTTCCTTTTAATAGTAGGAGGAGTTAATGCTTTAATAGGTAGCTGATCTTTCATATTAGATGTGTTTCTGTTTTTCTTGTTTTTCCCCATAATATTTGGTGTTAATAAATTATTTTTTAAATGAATTGTAATCTTTCCTAACTTTATGCCTTTGCTGTTTTATCTTTGGCAAAGTAGTTTTAGTTTTTCTTTTATCCTGAATTTTAGGAAGCCCTATATTTTGTTGGTTCATACTGCTTATGTATTAAGTTAATTAATTGTAAAAACTTTTTCTCTGATAAATCTCTTTTCATATAGTTAACATTTTTATCTACCCACTTTAAATTTTTAATTTCAGTTATTTTAGTGCCTCCTTTAGATGGTATAGTATGGTCTAATGTGGCTCCCTCCCCTACTATAATAGGTAAATTAGAATAGTAGCATCTACCTCCTTGGTTATCATATAACCTTTTTAGCTCTCCCCACCTAGTATTTGTTCCTAGATAATTCCTAGATAAGTGTTTTAAATAACATCTTAAACACTTAATTTCTTTATTAGCTCTCTTGGAATCTAAATAATTAAACTCATTTACAACCTCTTTATCTCCGCACTCTACACATTGCTTATTCTTCAATCTCTGGTCTCTAATTTTTTTATTATACGCTACACACTTATCAGCACATTTTTGACAGGTAACTCTATTTTTTCGATTATCTTCCTTAGGTTTACCACATGTCATACAAACTCCTTTACTTTTTCTGATTGACCTGTACCTTTTAGAAACTTCTTTTGAATCCATATTATATAGTTAAGTATAAATATATAATATAAGATATTAATGTGTAAATCAAGTAGCTCTTTGAGAACCATATAGTAATACCTGTAATCTTGTACTTAGCTGATAGCCATACTTACTACAAGCGTTTTCAAATAAATATTTAGTTCCTTCTATTATTTGTTCAGGCTCTATACCTTCAGGCATTAAATAAACCATATTATTAGGTATATCATGCTCCTTTTGCCAAGCTCTTATCTCTTTTAAATCTCCTTTAAAAGTATCAATACCAACTACAAACTTAAATATTACCATTTCTGGTCCTTGAACATCTTTAGCTAAGTCGAAAAACTGTTCTATTACTTCTGGTTTATTTCTTTGTGATTTAGGATTACCGCTATTCTCCATCTTTGGGGAACAATTAATATACTCAACAAAAGGTATTAAATCTTCATTAAATTTTATAGTACCATTCGTTTCTATTTCAATAACCCAAAATTCTCCGTCCTCTTCTAGGAAATCAATTACTTTTAATATTTCATCTTGTTGTAGTAAAGGTTCCCCTCCTGTAAATATTACTCTTCTGATAGGGCCTGCCGCTTTTCTTATTTCTAAGCCTAACTCTTCAGGAGTAACTCTTCCTACATGCTTCTCTCTATTAACTGGCTCAGAGTATTTATGCTTTAGTTTATCTCCATCAAACAACCAAGTATAAGAAGTATCACAGAAAGTGCATCTTAATGAGCATCCTGCTGTCCTAACAAATACACATAATTCACCCATAGTAGTACCTTCTCCCTGAAAGGCTTTATATACTTCTGGCGATCCATCTGGCATTTTTGATATTAACATAATTTAAGTCTTTTAATAAATAATTTATATACTAATTCTCTTGACTGAAATATCATAATACTCTTTTTCTAATTCTATCCCAATAAAATTTCTTTTTAATGCATTACATACAACTCCAGTAGTCCCGCTTCCCATAAAGCAATCTAATACTAAATCTTCTTTATTACTGCTCATCAAGACACATCTTTTAATCAATTCTAAAGGCTTTTCATTCAAGTGTTTAGTATGTTTTTTAACCTTACTCCCTACATCATCCCAAACATTTACCATAAACTTACCTTTCTTTTTTAATCTTTCATATGTTTCTTTAGCCTTTTTAGGATTATTTTTATACCAGTTCATGTATTTTAAATTTTTTATATTTTTCAATAATTGTTCAATTCCTAAAGGAATAAAATACTTGTCACTATGAAATATATAATTTTCTGATTTTGTATAAAATAAACAACACTCATATCTATCTATGTAATTTTTCTGCTTATAGGATACTCCTTGAGATTTAGACCATATAATTGTATTTTTATACTGTAATACCTTATTAAATTCTTCCTGAAAAAATCCTAAATAATTATGGTCTATCCAACAATATAAACTTCCAGTAGCTTTTAATACTCTTACTAATTCTGCTATCCATTGTTTACTCCAAGTTCTATATTTTATATCTTCTTGAAAATCACTTTTATTTCCATAATCAAATCTATGTAAATTATATGGTGGGTCAATAACTATTAAATCAACAAAATTATCTTCAAGTTTTTTTAACTCTTTTATACAATCACCATTAATTAATTTTATTCCCATTATTTTATTGGATTATAGTCTGCATAAGCTGTTGATGTTTCCCATACTCTAACATTATATATATTAATCCCAACATCTCTAAAAGCTGGTTTTAATTGATTATAAATATATTTAGCCATGTTCTCTGCTGTAGGCTCAAAGTTTACCTCATAAGTTTTAAACTCCTGCTTTCTAAAGAATCCTGCTACAGCTTTGTCATCTGTGTTAACCATAAAAGCATGATCTAACTGGTCAAATAAGTTATTACCTATTTCTTTAACATTACCGAAGTCCATTACCATTCCTGTTTCTGGTCCCTCTGTATTAACTTCCTCTTTCTCTATTGTTACGTCCACTACATAAGAATGCCCGTGAATATTGAAACATAGCCCTTCGTGGTGTTGGAGTCTATGAGCCATTTCAAATTTAAATTTTTTAGTTACTTTCATAAATTTGTACTTTAATAATTAAGTTTTAACCTTTTCTTTACTAGCTGGTTTTACTATCCTTCCATATTCCTTCTTAAATTCTGAAAGAAGAATATCTTGGCTACGACATTTATTACATAACAAAGCCATAGCCTTTGTAGAATGCTTCCTACCTCTATCGTCTTCCTCTATTATTGTTTTTATATAATCTCCATATTTCTGTCTATCATAATTACCACAAGGGCATACAAGCCTATATCCATCCTGCTCTGTATTATCTGACATCTTCATAGTAACTTTTGTATACTGGATACTATCTACTTTAGGTACTGTAATTTCCACAGGAACTACTGGTGGCTTTTTTTCTACATCTTTTAACATATTTATTTGGTTATATTAATTTTACTTTTAGGCTTCTTACATTTCCCGCAAAATCTATTTCCATCCTCATCCATTAATGTATTAGTCATACAATAACATTTGTCACACTCTTCTATCTGTTTTGTGTTTATCTTAATCATTATTTATTGGTTAGAAGTTCAGATAGTTGAACATTATCCTCTACTTTAATTGTCTTAGCTTTTGTGTCTAATTGAATTTTCATAATTATTTATTGTTAATATGTTTTCGTCTTACTTTAACGTCTACTGTAGCTAGGTTTGTTTCACAATCATCGAATGCAATGTCAATCTTTGGATTATCTGGGTGTGGAGTGTTTAACTCTCCTTTAGGTATAACTGTAACCATTCCTTCTAATCCTAGCTTCTCTACTATTTGTTGTGCGTAGTTCACTCCTCCTGCTGACCAAACATAAACAGTATCTCCATTATCATAAAACCATTTAAGTACTAATATTAAATTATAATCAGGTACTTGCCCAAAAGGCTTCTCTGTACGCACCTTCCAAATTGTGTCGTCAATATCAAAGGCTATTTTCATAATTATTTATTAGATTGTTTAACACCCTGTGACATAGTTTTGCAAGTTGCACAAGTATCATGTAATTCATGTCCTCCTTCTGCTAATCCAAACAAAGTATATTCATCTGTTAACCAACACTCTTTGCATAAAGGACAGTTAAACTCTGCTATAACTGGCACACCTTTTTTAATTACTTGCTTCATATAATTTATTGATTATTAGAATTTTCTATGTCTTTAGATACTTCTTTTTTATCTCTTTCAGCATTTAAGTCTTTTGCTCCTAAATTTGATAGCTCCATTCCTAACCACATCTTTCCTTCCTGAAATTTAGTTATAGCAATACTCATCTCTCTTGTACGCCATATACTTTGTAATAATTCTATTACTTCCTGCATACTATTTCGCAGAATTTTAATATCTTTTATTTTAGATAGCCTTTCCTGCTCCTGAATTTTTTTAGCTTTTTCATCTAGCATAATTATATTGGTTAAATTATTAAAGATTTTCCTTATCCCACTCCTCCCCTTTTTTTATAGCTTCATCGTTTAATTTCTCTAATCTTTTTAAATATTTTTTGAATCTCTTTGGCTCTATCCATAATGTTCCTCCATATTTATACACACTTGGTCTAAATATTATTCCAAAGGCATATTTTATTCTACCTAGTAATCTCCATTTATCTAACTCTATACTGAATATTGTTTGCCCTTGCCCACAATATATTTCTAAAGTGTCTTTACAACACCCACACTTTATTTTTACTATATTTTTTTTCATTTGGTACTGTTAAAGGGTGTGACTTCTTAGTAAATACTTCTCCACACTCGCATACTAATTTAGGTAATACTCTATCAAAATGTTTCCAATCTTTACATTTTGAGCACCACACTTGCTGGGGTCTATCTAATTTGTCTTCTAATGTTTGCATATATTTTTGTTAATTTACTTAGTTTCTTCATAGTTGATTGATTATAAGCACGATTCTTAATAGGAAGTTTAGTTGGTGAGCCATAATCAAGATTACCACCGTTCCTATTAAGAACTATACCGATAATTTGGTCGAGGGTGCGGATTTGAACCGATAGCAGTGCTATTAGCCCCCAATGGCTACACCCCCACATAATTTGTAGACATGACTCTCAAGTTAGCTGGGTAGGGATTTGACGAGATCTTTTGCCGTTCCCCGTTTCAGGCGGGGTGGTAACTCGTATAGTCACCCTACAATAACACCACGTATAACATCAATATTGGGCAATGACGCTACGTAACGCGTCTACCTATTCCGCCACCAGCTAATCTGAGAGGCTTTCCGAGACCTCAAGATTTCTCTTGAGAATCATACCTACAATATTTTAATGATCGAATCTAAAAAATTTTTTAGGTCGGGCTTGATTCATTATCTATATCATTAAGTTCTTCTCGTATCATTTTAAACACACTATTTCTATCTATTTTGTCTGCGTCATGTATTCTATCTGTTAAACTATAAAGTGTAAACTTTCTTGTCCTGATAAAACAATCTACCAATACCTCAAAATTTATTGAACCTCCTCCTTTTAGATGAACTATTAATCCTTCATCTGTTTCTACTTCTAAGTCTTCTAATATTCTGTCTTTAAATTGTTTTAGCTTTTCAGCTCTTGTAGGCCAGTTACCCATTTTTAAATTAGTTATATTTTTATACTCCTAATATTCTACTTTCTAAATTTTTAATATCTAAAGCTAATCTTTTTGCCATAGATGTTTTAACCCCATAATAAGTTTGTATATCTATTAGGCTTTCAAATCCTAAAGCTTTTGAATGATGATCTGGGTCTTTATAAGTAGCCGCTTCATTATAGATAGTTGTGTAGTATTGCATCTCTTCCCCAATACATTTCTTCAAGCAATACATTGTTTCTAATTGTTCATAGAGTTTTATATCCATAATTGATATTTTGTTAATTATTTACCCCCCCCCTAATGTGACATTTATGACATTTATTTTCAGACCACCTTGGCTTATCCAAGTTAATAATTCCAAAAACTTTTTTAACTTTTTCAAGTAGTACCCTACTCTTTATTAGTATTCTTGTCAATACTCTCTACTGGTATCTCTTTACTAGGTACTTCTACTTCTTCTTGTACTACTTTTGCGTTTAATTTTCGCATTCTTTCTTGTATCTCTTTATATTTATCTGGTGCGCTTGTTAATAGATAGTCTCTACATACTGCTGTGAGTCCTTTAGCTCTATCATCTTTTACGCGAAAATTTATAGCTGCTTCTACTATCTCTAACTGTTCTAGCGAAAGACTAAGCTCAAATATATTAGGCAGTTGTTCTTGCTGTTCACTTAAAGATATAGCTCCTTTTAAATCATCACCATCATCCGCTAAATCTTTTGGGTCAAAAGTTAGTAGATCATTATAACTAGCAATTTCTTCTATTGAGTAACCAACTAATCCTTGTAGTTCTTCTGCTGTATAAGTCTCCTGCAAATTTTTAAGCAATTCAGCTAATTTGATAGTATCAAACTCTCCTCTAAGCTTATTCATATTAATAGTCATAACCATTGCTTCTGCGTCTGATATATCTTGTACGGTATATGGAACCTCAGTTAATTCTAATTGTTTTGCGGTTAGCCATCTATGCTCACCATCTATAATTTCAAATTTCCCTTCTTCTGTTTTGCTTTTTCTAACAATAATAGGTTGCTGAACTCCATCTCTTTTAATAGAGACTTCTAACTGCTCCATAATGTTCTCATCAACTACATTCGGATTATAGCTGTTTGGGTGCAGTCTATCTACTGCGATTGTTTTGACTTCCATAGTATTTATGATTAATTAATTAATTATTAAATGTTATACCTCTAGCTTCCCATAATCTTGTGACAAACTTAGCAGCCTGTAAATAAGCTATTATATTATTTTCATTAGGTATTGTACCTAAAAGCTTTTCAATAGCTTCCATTCTGTAAGATTTATCTATATCTTTATGAAATCCTGGTGTGTAGTCCATAATTTAAAGTTAAGTAGTAAATTTCCAAGCACGTTTTCTTTTATAATTATCCATACAAACTTTTAAAGCTTTCCTTAATTCTACTTTATCTGGACGTTTTGATAGTGCTCTATAATTTTCAACTGCTTTAGAAAAATTACTTTCTCCTGATATATACATATTTCTTACTTCTTCCAAGGTGTAATCGTGTTTATTACAATGATCGCATTTATCTCTTATACCAAATAAATCTAACATTATCATTGTTCTTATACATTTTTCGGGTTTAGAACAAATTTCTTTCCCGCAACCATAATTTAAATATTTAAAAACTTCTGGATGCTGACTAATTCTTCTAATTTTATCTATTCTAGTAGACTCTGCACCATCATGAATAAGTCGCATACCTTCTACCTCAAATAAATAATCTAAAGCTGGGTGAGAACCATATTTAACTAAACTACTATAACAATGTGAAGAACCTAAATAAAATTTACCTATATCTTTTGATAATAAAATAGCTGCACTCGCAAAAGCTGAACCATGATATTGAGCAGTCCATTCCGCATGAGGAACTACAAACCCGCTGATATTAGTTTTTACCTCTATAACTTCTTTTCCGTATTTTTTAGCAAACTCTTTAATATTATTAGTTTCCTTCTTATTACTAATTTTCATTCCTTTCTCGTCTATAAATTTATGATGATAAACTAAATAATCAATTTCATCTTTATGCTTTAAAAAAGTGTTCAGAGAATCCACACCCGCTGTAAAAAAAGCAGCTACTTTAGGTTTGTAATAAGAATTTTTAGGAATTAAAGCTCTAGCTTTCACTTCTACTGAATCTGGGAATCTTACAGGAAACCAATTCTTCATCATATCTTGTATTGTTTCTATATTAGATAAAAGTTTTGGAGAAACTTCTCCATGTACCTTTAATGTTCCTGTCATATTTATAGCAGGAATATAAAGAGCATTAAAAAATGCTGTTGATAACTGCTCCATATTTACAAACTTTTTAGGAGCCTCATACCATAAAGGTATTTCCTTCCCATCCAATTTAAAAATAATAGATATTTTAAGTCTATCCTCTATTTCCTCTATCTCAGGAGGCATAATTTCTATAACCTTATTCATTAGTTAAGTGCTTTAATTTATAATCATCAAAAATCATATTCTCCCAAGGAAAAACTACCCATCCTTCTACCTCTTTAAGATAAAAATCAGGAGTAACTTTTGAAGTAGGTTTTTTATATAAAACTGCTAATTTTGAT